>OHAY01001080.1_pt1 | contig 26320 bp, 20 predicted proteins | sample 1577191 | NCBI WGS metagenome assembly OHAY01 (sample SAMEA3541504, study PRJEB24748) | human gut metagenome | biome: human gut; feature: human-associated habitat; material: faeces | place: China | collected 2012 | reverse complement strand
GAGGGTCTACATTATCTCGGTGTGAGTATATTTAATCACATTTTGAGTGGCAGGAAAAGATGAGCGATACGGTCATTGTTTTGCAGGACGAATGTATCCTTACTGCGAGCGGAAAAGCGGGGAAGCTGCCGAAAATCGACAGGGTGAGCCGTATCCCGATCGAGCCGTTTGGCGATACATTTGAACAGTGGAAAGCTGCATTAAAAGAATATAATGAGGAATACCTGCCGAAATCTTTAAAGATTGTGTTGCCGGCATCTTATTCTTCCGCACGTATCACTCAGGTGCCTTATGCGGTGGGACGTCAGCTTTCGAAGATGGCGAAAAATGTCGTGGATGAGCACAAGGGCGAGGATATTGCGGACTACAGCGTGGTTCAGAGCGACAAAAAGCAGGGGGTCTGCCTGTGCTGCGGAAGTGCACAGAATGATGTCATTAAGCAGATTCTGGATTTCTGTGCAGAGTTGAAGATCACGGTAAAAGAAATATCGATTCCGATGGAGGGCTATTTAAAGCTTCTGTCGCAGAGCAGGGTTTATAAGAATAAAACAGCGATTTTTCTGCTGTTTGAGGAGAACAGTGTTACCAGTGTTCTTTATAAAGAAGGTATGTGTCTTTACACGACAAGGAGCCGTATCTTCAGCGAACCGGGAACCTTAAATTTCGGTACTGAGATCGTGAGAAGCATTTCCGGTATGATGCAGTTCTATGCGACCACGAAATCAGAGACTCCGATCACCGATGTCTATTATACCGGCTGTCTGGAGGACGATTTCGAAGTCAGCATTGAGGGTATCAAAAATATGAACCTGAATGTCCGGAAAATGAAGATCGACATTCCATTTCAGGCAAAAGGCGATCCGCAGTTCTGGCTGTCCTGCATCGGCGGTATGATCGTCGATAAAAAGAAAAAAGAGATCAACCTGCTTCCGGCATGGAAAGAGGCCAATAAAGAAGAAGTCATAAAGAATGTGGATATTTTAAGTCATATCCTGGTTCCGCTGGCAACGCTCGGTGTCTGTATGGTGCTGTTTGCAGCGGTAACCGTCTGGAATCTGCATACGCAAGGGCAGATCAACGATGTTAATGACTGGATCAACGATGAGCAGGTGCAGGCGGCTTATCAGGAGGCGAATGCCATTCAGCAGAAGAGCGACAAGCTGGCGGAGGCACAGGATCAGGTGAGGCAGATGACGGCAAACCTCGATACTTACCCGGATCTGACAAAAAAAATGATCTCGACGATCGAGAATGCCAGTGGTCGTGATATGGAAGTGCATATCAAGACGATGGATGCCGATACCGGAAAGCTGACGTTTGATGCGGTCAGTCAGAAAGTTATTGATATACCGACTTATGTGCAGAAACTTCAGAAAACAGGATTATTTGCATCGTTGGATTACAACGGTTACACCTACCAGAGTCAAGAAAAAACATATTCTCTGGCACTGTCCTGCATTTTGAAATCCGATGAGGCAGAGACAGAAATCGAGACGGGAGGTGCGGAAAATTGAAATTAGAGCTGGAGTTAAAGCCGGGCGACATCGTTCTTTTAAAGGTGCTGGCGTGCGTTCTGATCATTTTCTTCACATTTCGTTTTCTGATCCTTCCGGGGGTCGGGAAACACCAGGATCTCGATCTGGAGAAAACACAGGTGGAAGAGCAGCAGATGGAGATGCAGCAGATGATCGATTCCAGGCCATTTATCGAGGAAAAGATCATCAAACAGCAGTCGGAGCTGAAAGAGCTTTCCAAAGGTTATTACGACCTGATGGAAAATCAGCAGGTGGATGAGCTGGTCACAGGGATCATTTTAAAGCATAATCTGTTTCCGGTGAATTTAAGCATTTCCGAGACAACACCGGGCATCCCGATGTCTTATATTCTGGCTTCCGCCAAGGCATCTGAGACGCATGTGCTCACCGCTGAAGAGGAATTAAATGGTGAGACCGAGGCAGGAACGGACGGGGACGGCACCGATTCAGGTTTTTACGCTGCACCACAGTTTGACTATACAAACACTACCATGGTTTCGGTCACGGTCCAGGGAAGTGAGAGCGAGATCAAATCTTTTCTCGATGATCTGGCGAGAAATTATCCGGGGATTCAGGCACGTTCCTTTGAACTGAGCAATACGATCTATGTGAGTGAGAATTTAAAAAGCGTGCAGAGCATGAACTGCCGGTGTGATCTTGCCGTATATACCTGCGGAGAAATCGGAGGTGAATCGCTGATTGAAGACGAATCTTAGAATCGGTGAAATTCTTACTGAGAAGGGCTATGTCACAGAAAGGCAGATCAGTCAGGCATTAGCATATCAGAAAGAACATAGAGATAAACGAGTGGGACAGATCCTGATGGAACTTGGATTTGTCACCGAGACGCAGGTACTGGAGGCACTGGCGAGCAGACTTCAGCTGCGGATCGTAGATGTGGCACAGCTGGTCATAAACATAGAAGCCGTTGCCATGATCGATAAAGGACTGGCAGAAAAGAACCTGATCCTGCCGGTCCATGTCAAAGACCACAATATGCAGATCGTGACGAACGACCCGCTGAATTATTTCGCACTGGAGGAAGTAAGACAGCAGAGTGGATGTCAGTTGGAAATCCTGCTGAGTGAGGAAGCACCGCTGAAACAGGCGATTTCCTATTATTTTGCCGAAGTCAGTGCCCGAAGAGCTGCCAAACAGGCAAACGTTGGATTCTCCACATCGAGTGCGATGGCTGAACTGGAAATCGAAAATCTGGACAACAGTGACGATGAAGCACCGATCATCAGGCTTTTGAACAGTCTGATCGAGCGTGCCATCAAGACGGGGGCGAGCGACGTTCATATTGAGCCGTTTGAAAAAGAGACCCGTGTGCGTATGCGTATCGACGGCGTGATCATGGAGTATGTAAATATCCAGCGAAACATCCATGCACCGCTGATCGCACGTATCAAGATCCTGTCAAACCTGGATATCGCCGAGAGGAGACTGCCGCAGGACGGACATTTCCGAGTGTCGCTGGACGATGGCCAGGTCAACATTCGAGTTTCTATTCTGCCGACTGTGTTCGGTGAAAAAGCCGTTATGCGAATCATGGCTTTCAACGGCAAACTGGAGCATGCGGACCATTTCGGTATGGATGAATACAGCTATAAACAGTTTGCACCGCTTCTGAATTATCCGAACGGGATCATTTATATCACAGGGCCGACCGGAAGCGGAAAATCTACGACACTGTACATGATCCTGGAATACCTGACCGGAAGAAACATTAATATTTCCACAATCGAAGACCCGGTGGAGAAGAACCTTCCGGGTATCAACCAGACACAGGTAAACCCGGTCGCAGGTCTGACGTTTGATGTGGGACTGAGGGCACTGATGCGACAGGACCCGGACGTTATCATGGTAGGTGAGACGCGAGACGGTGAGACAGCCGGAACCTCAGTCCGTGCGGCGATCACCGGTCATGTGGTATTAAGTACCTTACATACAAACGATGCCGTATCCAGTATCGTGCGACTCGAAGATATGGGCGTGGAGACCTATCTGGTGGCGAACTCCCTCGTCGGTCTGGTGGCACAGCGACTGCTGCGAAAAGTCTGCCCGAACTGTGCAAAAGAAGTGGAAACAACCGAGCAGGAGCGGCTTTTTCTGGGTGAAGACGTCAAGATCGTGCGAAAAGGCATGGGATGCTCCCACTGCAACAACACCGGCTACAAAGGCCGTATTGCCGTGCATGAGATCCTGGCGATCGACAACACCGTCCGCCGCATGATCGTCAATCACAATTCCGTGGAAGAGATCTCAGCCTATGCAAGAGAACATCAGCATATGCGAACCCTGAAAGAGAGCGGACTGATCCTGGTAAAAGAAGGAACGACAACACCGGAAGAACTGATGAAGATCAGTTATGAATAAAGACAAAAAGGAAGATACGATATGGAAGCAATAGAATTTAACAATCAGAAAATGGATGCGATCATCCGGGAAGCGAGAGCCTGCGGAGCGTCCGACATCCACATTTCCGAAGGGATGCAAACCAGATATCGCGTGCATGGCAGACTGGTGCAGGCACAGACACAGTACAGTGCAGACGAAACCGCAGAACTTCTGCAATCCATGATGACCGAAAAACAGAAAAAACATTTCGCAAACGGAAACGATGCCGACTTTGCGATCCGCACATCGGACGGATGCCGCCAGCGTGTCAATGTATTTCGCCAGCAGAAAAAAACAGCAGCCACGATCCGACTCTTAAATTCCAAAATCCCGACGCTGGAAGAACTGAAAATGCCGACCATTTTATATAAAATGGCAATGGAGCCGCGTGGACTGATCCTCGTTACCGGACCGACCGGAAGCGGAAAATCAACCACCCTTGCAGCTATGATCGAGCATATGAACCAGAACAGCGACCGCCATATCATCACCATCGAAGATCCGATCGAGTACGTGTATGAGAGTAAACAGTCCCTGATCCATCAAAGAGAAGTTGGCGAAGATATTACCGATTTTGCGTCTGCGATCCGCAGTGCCCTGCGAGAAGACCCGGATGTCATATTAGTAGGAGAGATGCGAGATTACGAGACAATTTCCACAGCACTGCTCGCTGCCGAGACCGGACATCTCGTACTTTCCACACTGCATACGACCGGAGCGGCACAGACCGTAGAGCGTATCGTAGATGCCTGCCCGACCGGGGGACAGAACCAGGTGCGTGCCCAGCTCGCCGGAACCTTAAAAGGAATCGTCAGCCAGTGCCTGATCCCATGCGGCGGTGGAACAGCCAGCGTGGCAGCGACCGAACTTCTTGTCGGTACGGATGCCATCCTCAACCTCGTCCGCGAAGTAAAGGCACACCAGATCCCGGCAATGATGCAGACTGGAAGCAGCAGCGATATGCATACCCTGAATATGGATCTGTCCAGACTCGTGCGGCAGGGATTTATCACAAGAGACGATGCGATCGCTTATACCAACAATAAAGCGGAAGTGGGGCAGTATTTATAAAAAGATGACAACGAACCTCGCAGCAAGAATGCCGGAGGCATTCTTGAATATATTGATTTACTCACGTAACTCTTTGCGTATGCTTATTATCATAACGAGAAAGCACAGGCTGCCTCCGATAATATTTGAGATTGGTTCTGCAAGGAATACGCCGTCTGTTCCCATATGAAATGCATACGGGAGCAGATAAGTCATAGGAATAACGATGATTACTTTACGGAGCAGGGAGAAGAAGATCGCCTGTTTCTTTTTATTTAAGGATTTAAATATAGTCTGTCCGATGTATTGCAGAAGCATGAAAATAAACGCTCCGAAATACAGTTTCATGGCAGGGACGGCATCTGCCAGCAGACTCTTATCAGAACTGAAAATGCTGATCAGAAATTCCGGTGCAAGAATGATCGCAAGCCATGCCAGCAGTGTATAAATGAGTGCCATGATTCCCATGGTAACAGCTGCCTGTTTTACACGTTTGTAACGATGAGCACCATAATTGTAGCTGATAATAGGAGAAGAACCTTCCGTGATTGCATAGATTGGTGTCTCAACCACCTGACGCACGCTGGAGATGATTGTCATGACAGAAATATAGAGCGTTCCGCCGGTGACAGAAAGTACGTGATTGCAGCAGATTGTTACCAGGCTGTTTGTCAGCTGCATGATAAATCCGGCAGTTCCGAGGCTGATGATATTTTTCGCATATTTTGAAGAGGCACGGATTTCTTCTCTGTGCAGCAGACGAACCTTGTATTCTGCCTTGCAAAGCAGAAAATGAAGTACGAAAGCAGCCGATAAAATCTGTGAGATGACGGTTGCGATTGCAGCACCCCGGATTCCCATGCCGAACGCAAAAATAAAGATCGGATCAAGGATCAGGTTGGCAACAGCACCGATCACCACCGAGATCATACCGGTGGTCGCATATCCCTGGGCGTTGATAAAAGGATTCATGCCGGTCGCGACCATAGACGGAAACGTTCCGAGCAGATAGATCATCAGATAAGGACAGGCATAGCCAAAATTCTTACGGTCGGCACCAAACAGCGTGAGAATGGGTTTTGCAAAGATCAAACCGGTCAGCATCAGAAGGATTGAGCAGAGCGTCAGCATGGAAAATGAAGTATGCATGATCTGACAGGCATTTTCGTGATCACCCTTTCCACGCTCGATCGAAAAGAGCGGTGCACCGCCGCTTCCGAACAGGTTGCTGAAAGCAGTGATGATCACAATGATCGGAAAACAGAGTCCGACCGCTCCAAGAGCCGTTGTGCCGATATCCGGGATACGTGCAATATAGATGCGATCCACGATATTATAAAGCAGACTCAGAATCTGAGCGACCAGCATGGGCAGAGCCGCTTTTAAGATATTGTCGGTGATTTTTCCATTTTCAAAATCAATTTGTTTCAAAGTAAACCGTCCTTTCTTCGTTGGTGTTTCTGGTAGTTAAGTATAACATGAATCAGGCGAAATGGAAATGCCAGGTGTTTTGCTAAAATGATTTCTGACAAAGAATATTAGTACATGTGCAAATAAACGAATTCCCCGAAAGGCACTTAAGCGAAAGTTTTTTCTTTCCAGTGGGAAAAACATAAATAGTTTCTTATTATTTGTGTTGACTTTAATTATGCTTTTAAAATGTATTGAAATAATGAGAGCTATATGTTAATATAATTTCAAAGCATATTTCTTAACATTCTTGGCATCCTGCCATCTATATTTTCTAAATTCACATTTCAGAAATTCATGCTTTTCAATCAAACAAATCAATTTAAAAAGCAGGAGTTTCAAACTGTGAAAAAGAAAGAACAAACAGATAGTATGGTATCACACTTTTGTACACTCCTGCATAAGGAGGTACAGCCTATGGCTCAAAAAGAACGAGCAACTGTAAATCGTAATTATAAAGATACGGTATTTCGCATGTTGTTTTCTGACCGGAGAAATTTATTGTCACTTTATAATGCAATCAGTGGTGCTCATTACGATGATCCGGAAAAACTGGAGATTGTCACACTGGAAAATGCTATTTATATGGGAATGAAAAATGATCTTGCTTTTATCATTGACACAGAGTTATTTCTATATGAACACCAGTCAACTTACAATCCTAATATGCCATTGCGTGATTTATTCTATATTTCGAGTGAATATCAGAAACTGGTGGATAAGAAATCCCTTTATTCTTCCGTATTACAGAAAATACCTGCACCACAATTTATCGTATTTTACAATGGAACAGAAAAGAAAAAAGACAGCTGGGTAAACCATTTGTCGGAGGCTTTCGAAAATCTGTCGGGCAATCCAAAACTGGAACTGGAAGTGCTGACCATAAACATTAATGAGGGACATAATCCCGAACTCATGGAACAATGCCAGATCTTGAGAGAATATGCACAGTATGTAGATTGTGTTCGAAGATATGCAAAGGAATTTGAATTAATAGACGCCATAGAGCAAGCTGTGGATGAATGTATTCAGAGGAATATCCTTTCGGAATTTCTTCGAAAAAATAAAGCGGAGGTAATTGCGATGAGTATTTTTGAATATGACAAAGAAGAGGAAGAACGGAAACTGCGAAAAGCTGAGTACGAGGCCGGTGTTGAATCTGGCATTGCGGAAGGCAAACGACTTGCACAAAAAGAGGGTACGATTGCCCTTAGCAGACTTGGATTGCCTGTTGAACAAATTGCAATGGCACTGCAAGTAGATGTAGAACTTGCAAAACAATGGATTGGTGATAAATAGCAAATAAAAAGTGACCGAGCTCTTTAGAGTGAGAGATGCTTCTTGTCCGAGGATCAATCTGACGAGAACAGTAGCGATCACCGTTCCGATACCTACGGAATCGAGCTGACCGGAGAAACGCCGAGGTTCGATTTTACGGACATCGAAACACCAAGTGTCATAATAAAAAGCCCGGCGATGGCATGGCTGTCAACAAACGAAAAGTCAATGAGAAAATTTCTTGTTAAGTACATTTACACTTGATGAAAATGAGAAAATATGTTACTTTGATCAAACGTAAGTTTAAGCAAACTAACAAAAGATAGCCATGGAGGAAAAAAAGAGAATGAAGCGATGGAAAAAGAATTTGCTGGTATTGGCTCTGCTGAGTTTTGCAGTAATTTTTGCTAACGTTACACCAAAGTATCATACCGTTTCAGCAGCGTCCAAAACCACGCTCAATTACAAAAAGAAAACACTGATCAAAGACCAGACCTTAAAGCTTAAGGTAAAAGGCACAAAGAAAAAAGTGAAATGGAGCAGCTCGAAAAAGAAAGTTGCATCCGTTACTTCAAAAGGAAAGGTTACAGCAAAGAAAAAAGGAAATGCTGTGATCACTGCAAAAGTTGGCAGCAAAAAATATCGCTGCAAGATTAAAGTAGTTCTGCCAAAGAAGCCGGCAGTCGATAATAATAAAACACCGGAGACACCGGCAACGGAAACCAAAACACCGGCAACGGAAACAGAAGCTCCGAAAACAGTTCTGGTAAAGGAAGCTCAGACAAAAGTTCTTGATCTTGGATACGCACAGTATCTGGTGGTAGCTTTTGAAGAAGGTTACGATGTGGAAAACTGCAGTGTTGCGGTAGATGGTGTGGATATCACAGGGGCTATGACCAAAGTTACCGATGACGGAAGCATTGTGAAATGGGAGCTGACAGGTTTAAATCCTGCAAAACTGGTTGTTACCAAAAAAGATGACCAGAAAACACAGGATGTTGTACTCAGTGACAATGAAAATCCGAACAAACCGGTTGTAAAAGCACAGGAACCGATGTATTTCCTGACACATGCAGCCATCCCGACCTGGGATTATCATCTGACCAACTACGACGAAGAAGGAAATGCAAGGGTTACTCCGAAAAAGACAACCTTTGACCTGAAAGAAACTGCAAAAGAAGATGTGAAATATTATGCACCGGATGCAGAATTGAGCAAAAACGAAGATGCTGACAATCTGTACGGTGTGAGCGGAAACGTAGAAATTCTGTTCAACTACACAACACAGGAAGAAAAAGACTGGTTTGATACGATCGCAGACGAAGGTGCACTGGCACTGCTGTCAAACGATGAGAGCCTGAGCACGCTGAACGATCAGCTCGCTTATACAAAAGATACCACCGAACATGGTGGGAATGTAGTCGGAAGAATTACCATTCCGCTGGGACAGAGCAATTTCTATTCCAATGGACGTTACAAAGTACGCATCCGTTCCAATGGAAACAGAACCCTGATCGCATCCATCCATGTGGTAAATGCACAGACTCCGTCCATGAAGATTTCTGAGACAGGTGCGATCAAATCCGGACAGAATGTTCATTTCCAGGTAGAAAACATGGTATACGGCATCACCGTTCCGGTTGAGATGGTAACACTGAAAACCCCGTCAGGAGAAGTGAAAACACTGGAAAAAATCACAGACTGGTATCTGATCGGAAATACCTTTGTACTGTATAACGATGTAAATGCAGAAGGTGGAAGAAACAACATCGAACAGCCGGGTGTGTACACACTGACTGTATACTCAAATGGCTTTAAGACCATGAGCAAATCTTTCACTGTTGCAGGCAAAACAACAAAAGCTGCAAAAACAGCAAAGACTTATGATGTTGTGACAAGAGCGACTTCAGGCGGAAACTCCGGAAGCAGCAGCGACGGTGAAAGTGGAAACTCTGTTATGCCGGCAAATCTGGCATTTTCTGAGGATCTGATCTCCAATGCAAAGATCCTGACGGCACTGGATGTGAAGAATGCTTCCGCAGAAGCAGTTGCAGAGCGCTGGGATAATCAGATCACAGCATGCGATGCCGTTTATGGCGAAGACGGAGTTGTATTCTACGATTATACAAGCTATTATGATGCTGTTCAGGAAGCAAAATTAAACGGACAGTATCTCTCTTTTGAAGATTATGTTGCAGATGAAAATGCAGTTACTACAGAAAACCGTCCATACGCAGTTAAGGTGGTTCTGGAAGATGGTCTGCTTGGAGAAACGCAGTACAACGGATCTTACAAAGGAAAAGAAGCACCGGTCCTGACACTGGATGCGGATGCAGAATTTGTTGCAGAAGGCAGAGATCTTGTACTGACAGGCCAGGATGCAAGAACAGCAGAATACTTTGAGAAAATTACCGGAATTTATGTGAATCAGAGCCGGAAAGAACTGACAGAAGATCAGTACAGCGTAGAGGACGGCAAACTGGTGATCAAAGATTCTGTTCTGACACCGGGAACAAATACCGTAGAGATCAAAGCAGAAGGATTCAAAAACAATACACTTTCGGTTGAGTATAAAAAAGTTCTGGAAGAGAATTTAAGTCTTGTTTCTGAGAAAGAACAGTACAACAGAGGCGAGAATGTGGTTCTGACCGTAAATGGTTCCGAAGGCGATTTCCTGAAGAACTTAAATGCAGTCAAAGTAGATGGAAAAAACATTTATGCAAAAGGTGTTGCAGGATCTGATTATTACTATGAAGCAGCAGAAGATCTGAAATCCATCACCATTTACGATAACGGAAACCTGTTCAACCAGAACAAAGCATATACCCTGACTCTGGAAGCAGAATATTATGAAGCTCTGGAAACAGAGATCACCGTACAGGGTGAAGAAAAAGATGTTCCGGCATCAGAGCCTATGATCAGCAAAGACGAAGACGGCCAGACTTATCTGGTATCCTTTGGAACACCGACAAACTTTGTAGGCTGGAAAAATAAAGTAACCTCGATCACTGTAAATGGAACAGCCTATACAGAAGCAGGCTGGTTTGGCATGTCAGAGAATCAGTTTAAATGGGAAACAGACGGATACGGAAATCAGGTCCTGAAACTGAAAGTGGACAGCGAATTTGATGAAAATGCCGACAATACCTTTACGATCAAAGCAGAAGGCTATAAAGATCTGGCACTGCCGCTGGTTGTAAATGTGATCAAAAAACTGACACCGCCACAGGCGGTTTCCTGCCAAAAAACTATCTTCTCAGATTACTATATCGTTTCCTTTGGCTATGGTTCTGAAATCGAACAGTGGCAGAATCAGATCACAGGCATAAAAGTAAACGGAACAGAGTATAGCCTGGTAACTTCTTCCTTCAGCGTAGGTGATACGACAACCTACTGTCTGCTGAAAAACGATGGTCAGATTTATGTTGGAACAAATGCAGTTGCAGATGGAGAAAATACCATTGAGATTTCCGCAGAAGGATATGAAGACTGTACCGTCACCTTTACTAAATAAGAAGTTGTCGGTGACTTCCTGGCAGGTGTAAGAAATTGAAATACTGAGCATTTTATCAGGAGGCTGTCAGCAAAAAAACAGCAGAGCATGTGCAAGTGAACGAATTCCCAAATTGTCATTAGACAGTTTGGGAATTTTGTGGTTAAAAAAATCCTTCCTGATATAATAAAAGTAACTCAGAAAACGGGAAGAAAAATCAGGAAAACAGAAAATATGTCAGGAGGGATTTATTATGAAAAAACAAAAAGGCGGTTTTCGAAAAATAATCGGTGTTTCAATGGCATGCTGTATGCTGACCAATCTGGCAGTGCCGGTTTCTTTTGCGGAAGAAACAAAAAAAGAGCCAACGTATATGCGGATGGACCATCCACTGAAGGAAGAAAATAACTGGGATATTTCAAATGAGCTGATCATGCCGGGCGAAGCATTTTACACCGTTCCGAAATTTGAAGTAACGTATGACCATGGTTATTACGGGCAGACAGTTACGAACCTGTGCCTGAAACACGTTTCCCTGATACGCTGAAGGTGGAGCTGAGCCTCCCCATTGAACTGGACAATAAGTTTGCCAATCGTGCAGTGGACTGGGTTTTTAATGTAGAAGCATATAAGGAAAATGAGAGCCAGGGCTCCGTCAGCAGGGTCTGGCCTGATGACAACACAAACCAATCCGATAACAGCATCACCACCAACATCCGCAGCCTGATCCAGACCGGTCAGCTTAACTGGCCGATCTGGGTGCTGGGAGGCACCGGACTTGTCCTTGTTATTCTCGGTGGGGCAATATTGGTGAAGAAAAAAAGAAGAATCATGGCTAAAAGAACAGGCATTGCCATGGTGGCAGCAGGTGCAGTGCTGATACTGTGTGCACTGCTCCTGCTTATGCATAACCGCCGCGAGGATGCGTATGCTGGGCAGGAAGCCGAGAGCCTGCTGGCAGAGTTTGAGGAGGCAATACCGGTGCAAAGTCCAAAAACTTCTGTGACAGAAGCACCAAAAAAGCATGACCCTGAGCTGCCTGTGGTCATGCTGGATGGCTATGGGTATGTGGGCTATCTGGAGTTTCTTACGTTAGAGCTGAAGCTGCCGGTGATGGCAGAGTGGGACTATAAGTGCCTTAAGATATCACCCTGCCGCCAGTCCGCGCGTGACGGTGTTCTGTCGCCGGGCAGAGGAAATCACCCCTGCTACTAGTGCCAAAGAAACAGAATAAATTAGCCCATGATGAAATTCCCGGTGCAGTGTGAGTGTCATACTCATACTGTACCGGTGTTTTTTTTCGTGAAAACTTTGAGGTATTGTCCATGGCGTTTGTGTTACTTTCCCAGACTTATCTGGTATCCTTTGGAACACCGACAGACTTTGCAGGCTGGAAAAATACAAAAAGTCCTGTTATCAGGTAAAATACTAGCCGTTTGGCTAGTTCTCATAATATGCGACAGATGGTACAATAAAAAAGAAAGTTTTAGATCGACAGTAACAGGAGAAAATATGAAAAAAAACAAAAAGACAAAGAAAGTGATTGCCTGCTTACTGATGTTGGTTCTTGTGACCGCGGCAGTGGCACTGGCAGAATATGCAATGCTCAGTCGAAGTTATGAAGAAAATCGAAAACTTCGCATTTCTCAGGAAAACAATGGACAAGGGGAGATTTGGGAAGCGGAGGAAGACAAAGAAAACGAGAGCCTGGACGGGATCAAAGTGCATGGACAGCTTTCTGTGAAAGGAACACAGCTTACGGATGCTTCCGGGAATCTGGTACAGCTTCGGGGAATGAGCAGCCATGGGATTTTATGGTATCCGGAGTACAGTAATTATGCATCTCTTTGTGAGACAAAAAAATATGGGGCAAACATGTTTCGCATTGCCATGTATGCCGATGATGTGAATGAAGGTTATGTTCAGCAGCCGACATTGAGTAAAAAGCTGGTCTGTCAGGCGATTGAAAATGCACTGGCAGCTGACATGTACGTGATCGTGGACTGGCATACGCTGAAAGAGGAAAATCCATTGAAGAATGTTTCACAGGCAAAAGAATTTTTTGAAGAAATTTCGACACGCTATGCGAAAGAGCCGGGGGTTCTTTATGAGATCTGCAATGAACCAAATGGTGACACCACCTGGGAAGAGATTCGAGATTATGCAGAACAGGTGATCCCGGTGATCCGTCAACATGCCCCGGATGCCGTGATACTGGTCGGAACGCCGGATTACAGTTATTCCATTACAAAAGTAGAGCCGCTTTCTTATGAGAATCTAATGTACAGTTATCATTTTTATGCAGGTCAGTATGACGATGCATACAAAAATATGATAGAGGACACTCAGAGAAAAGGGATTCCGGTTTTTGTAACAGAATGGGGGATCAATGAGGAACAAGGCGGTGAAGCTGCACTGACACAGGGAAAGGCATTTGCAGAATATCTGAATGAAAAGAAAATCAGCTTTGCAGCATGGTCTCTGTGCAATAAAGAGGAGACATTTTCTGCACTTTGCCCGGATTGTGGAACATACAGAAACTGGGAGGAAAAAGATTTCACAGAAGTTGGCAGGATTTTGTTTGAAGCCTTGAAAGGGTAAAAAACAATGGGTGAAACGATGAGAAAAGAAAAAAAGGGAAAAAGAAAAAAGGGAAAAGAAGCAAAAAGTATAGGATGGAACAAATTTTTTGTTGTTCTGACGATGATTTTTACACTGAATTATCTTGTATGGCGGATCTTTTTTACCATGCCGCAGCAGCATGGCAAATGGTCGGTTGTCATGTGGGCGATTCTGCTTGTGGCAGAATGTGCTGGTCTGCTTGAGATGGCGGTACATTTCTACAATATGTATAACTATGATCAGATGGATCTTGTGATGCCGAAGATGGCAAAAGCAGATTTCCCGGAAGTGGATGTGTTTGTGCCGACGGTAAATGAAGAGAGTAGTCTGCTGGAAAAAACACTGTATGCCTGTAAGCAGATGGAATATCCGAAGAAAGAAAAAGTACATATCTATTTATGCGATGACGGTAATCGGGCAGAGATCCGAGAACTGGCAGAAAGACTGGGTGTTTTTTATCTGGCACGGGAAGAACACAAGGATGCCAAAGCAGGAAATCTCAATTATGCACTGACACATTCAAATGCACCTTATATTGCTGTGTTTGATGCTGATATGATACCAAAAAAAGATTTCCTGATGAAAACCATCCCATGGTTCACAAAGGAAGAAACCGGATTTGTACAGACACCGCAGAATTTCTATCATCCGGATCTTTTCCAGTATAACCTTTATGCACAGGACAAGATCCCAAATGAACAGGATTACTTTTACCGGGTGGTTCAGATTGCAAAAAATAAATCAAACAGTGTGATCTTTGGAGGATCAAATGCAGTTCTCTCCAGAAAGGCACTTAAAGAGATCGGAGGGTTTGTCACAGGGGTTGTGACAGAGGATTTTGCGACTGGAATTGAGATTGAAAAAAAGGGATATCGCGGAATAGCCATACCGGATGTACTGGCAAGCGGAATGCCTCCGGCAACGTTTAAGGAACTGATCGGACAGAGAAGAAGGTGGGCAAAAGGCTGTATTCAGTCCGGAAGAAAAACGCGATTTCTATTTTCCGGTTCCCTGGATTTCTGGCAGAAGATCAACTATCTGACGGCGATCAGTTACTGGTACACACCGTTGAAAAGGCTGATCTATTTTCTTGCACCGCTGTTATTTGCCTTTTTTGGCATTATGATCGTAAAATGCAGATTTTATCAGATCTTTTTATTCTGGATGCCGATGTATGTAACAGGAAATATCTGTATGAGGCGTTTTTCGAGAAATATCCGTACGACAAAATGGACGGATGTTTATGAGACGGTATTTGCACCGTGGCTTCTGCCAACGATTCTGCTGGCCGGTATCCGTAAAAAAGGAACATTTCGTATCACGGATAAAAAAACGGAACAGGGGAAAAACAGTTCTGTTGGATATGCACTGCCTTATCTGGCAGGCGTGCTGCTTTGCATGATCGCGATCGTCCGGCTGACAGGGCTTTCAGCGAGAGAGCAGACATTTACATACAGTGTGATTCTTTTCTGGCTCTGCCTGAATCTATATTTTCAGCTGCTGGCATGTTATGTGGCGGTCGGAAGAGAAAGAAAAGCAGATTATACTATGCAGGCACTTACTGTACAGGGTTCTCTGAAAGGAGAAAAGGAAATCTGCACAGTCACATGTGAAGGATTTTCCGATACGACAGTCTTGCTGAAAAGAAAAGGCGGTATAAGAGAGCAGAAAGGGGAACTGATCCTTGGAAGAAGCAATCTGGTATTGCCGGTCTTCAAGAAAGAAACATCTGGAGAGCAACAAGAATCAGAACTGACAGAAGAAAGGGCATATATCTTTGAAATAGATCCATCCAGGTGGCAGGAAGAACAGAAAAAAAGTTATCTGGAATTTTTGTATGACCGTGCACCTTTGCTGCCGCAGCAGTTACAGCGAAAGGGATATCTGGATGAAAGTGTTACCGCTCTATTTTATCATCTTACGGAGGAATAAATCATCCGAAAATAGCATGTTTTTGGAGATTTAGATAAAACAAAATGAAAAAGGAAAGGAGAAATGCATATGAAAAAAACAGTATGCAGTATGCTGGGGACTTTTGTGCTTGTCTGCCTGCTTGTGATTTTTCCGGTACGCGTGTGGGCGGCAGAAGTTACGGACAGTGAAAAAGGCATTACCTATGAGCTGACGCAGCAGACGGACGGAAGTTACAGCGTGACAGTTACCGTAAACCAGGATCAGACGGAACTTGTGATCCCATCTTCACTTGACGGCGGGGACGGAACCGTCTATTCGATCCAGAGAGTGGAAGAAATCTCATGGGAACTGGAAGAAATGAATATTCAGAAGCTTACATTCGCAGATGGAATCAAAACCATAGCGAGGGGGGGCGATGTCTAAGTTTATTTCGACACAAAATCTGACAGTAGATTTTCCGGATACACTGGAAGAGGTAGAGGATGGCTTTGTTATTGTATATTATAATTTTTCTGATAAGAAAGTGCCTCAGTGGCTTCAGGACATGATACCGGAAGATGGTGTGGTCTATGCAGGAAAAGTGGCAATTTACATACCGGGAAGCGGTCATATAGTGCTTAAAGAAGGCTGCACAAAGGTTGCACATTATGCAGCACTGAACAATACTGGAATTACAGGAATCTATATTCCGGCTTCTGTAGGACAGATCGGCGGCGGAGCCTTTGGCGGATGCAGCAGTCTTGCCAGTGTGGAATTTGCAGAAAATGCACAGATCACAGATCTGGACTGGAGAGCATTCTGGGACTGTACTGCTCTGACAGAGATTTCCATTCCGGACAGTCTGACCAGAATCGGAACAGAGACGTTTTCCGGATGTACTGCTCTTGGTAAAATTGCGATTTCAGAAAACAGCCGGCTTTCTCAGTTGGAATATGCAGCGTTTGGATATTATCCTTATCCGTACGGATATATAGATTTGAGTGATATGGTGTTGAGAAATCCACCGGTACTGTATAGCAGTACAAGAAGAGAGGATGCAGGAGTGCCAGTCACAGAGATTTATCTGCCGGCGTCTGCCATAAAACGATACAATTCTACGGATAGTGCAGCGGGAATCTTTGCCGGTTCTCAGACGCTTACCAAAGTGACGATCGGTGCGGCAGGAATGGAAAAAATGCAGCTTCCTTATGAAGCATTTACGAACTGTGTGAATCTGGAAACGGTAGATTTAGGCGGAAATGTATCTAAAATTGGTATGGCTGCATTCTTTGGCTGTACATCCCTGAAACAGATTGACCTGTCAGGCATAGATAGCATTGAGTGCTGTGCTTTTGCAAAATCAGGTCTTACGGAAGTGACCATCCCGGAGACGACAACAGAAATTGGAAGCTTTGCATTTTTAGGATGTACCGGACTTGAGACCATGACGATTTTGACGGATCAGCTCGGAAGCTATGGTGGAGAATCGCTGATGAGTATCCTTGGACTGACTGCTTATGTTGCAGGCGGAAATATTCATTCAGTATATACACAGAATTCTACACCGATTCGAAGCAATGCAGAATTCAGGAGTCTCTATCCGAAACACACCGCACTTAAGACCTTAAACATTGGAATCAAAGATGGAAAGACGGTTTTTGACCAGAGATCAAATTTTGCGGCCTATATCCCTTCACTGGAAAAAGTGACGCTTCCAGAAGGGATGACGCAGATTCCAAGCCAGGCTTTCCATATGTGCTTCAGTCTGAAGAGTATTGATATTCCGACCAGTGTAAAGAGTATTGGAGATCAGGCATTTCAGTTTGATGTTGGGCTTGATGTAGATTTTTCAAAACTGACCAATCTGGAAAGTATAGGTCAGCAGGCATTTCAGATCATTGGAAATCAGGGCGGAAGCAATGATTCTACAAGATATACCGATTTGATCACAAATGGCGGAATTTCAAATATTATTCTGCCATCCTCTCTGAAGAGTATTGGTAATTCTGCATTTTTTGGACAGCGTAATGCGAAAAAGATTGTAATACCAGAGAGTGTGAGCAGTGTTGGAATGGGTTCTTTCCAGATGATTCCATCCATGGAGGAGCTGGAAGTTTATGCAACGGTAAATGCACTGGGAAGTGGTTACTTTAATGAAATATTCTGGAATGAAAGGAGCAAATCCTTACAGAAGATTATTTTAGGTGAACAGTATTCTTCTACAGGTGCAGTGGATGGATACGATCTGTTTTATGCTCTGTCAGCGAGTCAGGTGGAGATGAGACTGAATAATCTGAAGGCGATCGGAAAGGGAATGTTCCGAAATATGGAAAATCTTACGTCTTTTGATATCCCGGCGACGGTAACGGAAATTGACCAGGCAGCGTTTATGGGAACAAAATCACTGGAGACGATGACCATTCCGGAAAGCGTAGAGGTTATGGATGTTGAAGTATTCCGCAACAGCGGGGTAAGAGAAGTAAAAATCTACAATAAGGATATGCTGTTCAAGGAACCGGTTGATGGGACAGCAGAAGACAGTAGCAGTACGTTTGATGAGACGACGCAGACAAAAGTTCGTCTCAAAAGCGGAGAAACACTGGAGACTTACCTTGCCATTCCAAAGAATGTGACGATTTATGGCTACAGCGGTTCTACGGCAGAAGCATATGCAAAGAAAAACGGCAATCTGTTTGTAGCTTTTGATTCAGCTGGAAAACAGAAAGTTATCGTCAGTGTGACTGCACGTACAACTGAAAATAAAGAAGTTGCCGTAGATTTAACCGGACTTGGAGAATATGAACAGGGCAGTGATGTGACGGTTACCGCAAAAAGTGCAGACGGATATCGTTTCGTTGGATGGTATCAGATGGTGGGAAATAACTACAGCGGCGAGTGCCTGTCAAACAAGCTTTCTTATACTTTCAGTGCGACCGAAAATACAGATCTCGCAGCAGTCTACGAAGCTTATGGTACAGTTCGCATCAACATTGACGGAGGAAGAAATTTTAAGATCAATGGAAAAGCCTATACTTCTGACAATATAGCAGATTATTCCGTTGCATCGACTGTGACAGCAGAAGCACTGGAAGACGAGTTCGCATATTGGGTAAATGAATATGGCATGATTGTAAGCCGCGATCGTAAATACAGCTTTACGGTAACGACGGCAGCAACCCTCCGTGCTGTTTATAATACCAGGGCGGAAGATAAAATAACGGTTATTTTTGAAAGCTATTATGGACAGGTTATTCTGAGAACGCAGATTGCGGAAGGAGAAATCGATACGATCCAGATTCCTTCCGGTCCGACACGAATCGGTTATACTTTTAAGGAATGGTCGGCAGGAGCAGAACAGATCAGAGCAGCACTGAAAGCAGGAGAATCTGTGATCACAATAAAACCGGTATACGAGTCTGTCCGTGAAAGGTGCGAAATCAAAGTCATAAACGGAAGCGGAAGCGGAACTTACTATACAAATGATAAAGTGACCATTGTTGCAGACGAACCGAAAGAAGGCTATAAATTCTCACACTGGAAGGAAGTTGGAGGAGCAGGTGCGATCTTAAGTTACAACAAAACGTACCAGTTCTTTGCGGGAAGTATATCTGAGATAGAAGCTGTTTATGTGGAAGACAGTGAAGCAGTGGAGGCGAAGGCAACTACTTTCATTGAAAGTATGTATGTTGATGATACAAACGATAAAATTTCCTTTGTTTCCATGAGTACTGTCCCGGAAGGATGCAAGATCATCAAAGCAGGTATTGTTGCTACATCCGATCCGAAGGTAGGAGATAACGTAAATGCTTCCAATGCGGAGTATGTAAGAGGCAATGCATGGAGCGGAAATGCTTACCGCTATACCTGGACGAAGAAAGATTACAGTCAGAACCCAATCTGGTATGTAAGGGGATATCTTGTGTATGAAGATTCGCAGGGCAATGTAAATACCATTTACAGCGATGAGGCCTATTCTACAAACAGAAGCTGATGTATGATGAAGGAGGTTGATCTGTATGAAAAAAAATTATGAGATGCCGGAAATCGAGTTTATCCAGCTGAATATTCTGGATATCATTGCAACAAGCACTCAAGATACAGAAGAGCTTGGTGAGGGCGGAAACGAAGACTGAACATGCAAAGAATGGAGAAAACAGATGAAAAAGAGAACAGGAATGTTTATAGTTCTGCTTTTCCTTTTGCTTTTGCCGTTTTCCGTATCAGCAGCTGATCAGGAAACTTATTCTTCCGGACATTTTTACTATCATGCATATCCGGGATATGTCTCCATCTCAGGATATCTGGGAACGGAGACGGAAGTGGAGATTCCATCGAGTCTGGCCGGAAAACCGGTGTCGGAGATTGAAGACCATGCATTTGACGGGTGTGGCAGTGTAAAACAGATCACAATACCGGATACTGTGACTAAAATCGGGGTGGATGCTTTTAAGGGGGCAGAAGCTCTGGAAAAGATCATCAGCAATACGAAGGACGTTTCTATTGTGGCAGAAGAAAAAGTAACGATAGAAACAGATTACGCTGCTGATGGAAGTGATGAAATCCCTTCCGCTGTGGGAGTCACCCCCAAAAGTACCAAAAAAGAACAGACGGGTGTTGGTGACGGAGGATATGAAGAGGACGGAAGCGAAGAAAACGAGCGTACAGAAGAACGTATGCAGACAGAAGGCATGAGTCAGACAGAAGAATCCGTGCAGACGCAAGAAAGTATCCGGACGGAAGAATCTGTTCAGGCAAGGGAAAGTATCCATATGGAAGGATCAGTTCTGGCAGAACAGGGTATCCAGACGGAAAAAGCGGTTCAGACGGAGCAGGATATGAAGGAACAGAAATCAGGAAATCAAAAATCAGAACCTGAAACAGATCATGCAGCCGGATGGATTTTGGCAGTCATCAGTGTGGCAGCCGTGTGCACAGGGGGTATTTTGTATCTGAGAAAGAGAAATATAGATCATATAGAATAACGCAGGAATTCCCAAATTGTCACTGGACAGTTTGGGAATTTTGTGGTTTAAAAAATCTTTCCTGATATAATAAAAGCAACTCAGAAAACGGGCAGAAAAATCAGGAAAACAGAAAAAGAATTCGCTTACGGTGTCGAAACTGAAAGCAAAAAAGAAGTACTATGTGAGAATGCGGAAATTCCGGAATGTAAAAAAGGATGGAAAGAAAAGCAGGATTTACGGTTCCTGGAGCAAAGTAAGAAAAGTGAAAGTAAAATAAAAGAAAAAAGAATCTCCGCCATCCGGTCAGGATGGGCGGGAATTTTTATATCTGAAAAAAACTGAAATTAGGAATTGACCGCAGAAATATATCTTTGTAAAATAAGAAAGAAACATGGAATATATGTAAAAATTAAGGAGGCTGTTTATTTTATGAAAGCGACAAATGAGAAAAAGGCAGAAGGTTATTCTTCTCCATACAATTTTGAGGGAAGAATTCCTCTTTCTCAGGCGATCCCGCTGGGGCTTCAGCATGTCATGGCAATGTTTATCGGAAACCTGACACCGCTGATCATCGTGATGGGAGTCTGTGGACTGACCGCAGATGCAGGATTTGGCGAACTTCGTACGGCATTGCTCCAGAATGCAATGATCATCGCCGGAGTTGTTACACTGGTTCAGATGTTTTCCATCGGTCCGGTCGGAGGAAAAGTGCCGATCGTTATGGGAACGTCATCCGGATTTCTCGGAGTTCTGAACAATACCGTGGCAGCATGCGGCGGCGGTATTCTTGCTTATGGTGCGATTATGGGAGCCTGTATTGTCGGCGGTATTTTCGAGAGTGTTCTCGGAGCATTTTTGAAACCGCTTCGCAAATTCTTTCCGCCAATCGTTACCGGATCAGTTGTTATTGCAATCGGATTGTCGCTGCTTGGCGTTGGTATCAATTATTTCTGTGGCGGAAGCGGCAAAGCGGACTATGGTTCACTTCCGAATCTGTTTCTGGGATTTGTAGTACTGGTTGTGATCGTACTGCTGAAACATTTCGCACCGCAGAAAAGTATCCTTTCTTCGTCTGCGATCCTGTTTGGTATTCTGGCAGGATATGTTGTGGCGATCATTATGACACTTACGCTTCCGCACACCGGTATCGATGCAGATGGTGTTCAGTATACTTACTCCTGGGTTGTTGATTTTGCCCAGGTAAAAAATGCAGCGTGGATCGCTGTGCCGAGCTTTATCGGTTTTGGTGCTTTATCTGATGTAAAGATCACATTCCAGGCAAGTGCGATCATCCCGATCGGCATCATGTTTATCGTAACGGCGATTGAGACAGTCGGTGATATTTCGGCCTGTATAGAGGGAGGTATGGATCGTGAAGCAACCGATTCTGAGCTGTCCGGCGGTGTGATCTGTGACGGACTCGGATCCGCTTTCGCGGCGCTGTTCGGTGTACTGCCGAATACTTCATTCTCGCAGAATGTGGGACTGGTTTCTCTGACAAAAGTTGTCAACCGTTTTGCAATCTCCATGGGAGCGATTTTCCTGATCCTGTGTGGATTCTGCCCGAAGATCGGTGCACTGATGTCCATCATGCCGCAGTCGGTTCTCGGAGGGGCAGCCGTTATGATGTTCGCATCGATTCTGATTTCCGGTATCCAGCTGATCACAAAGCATCCGATCGGCAGCCGTGAGATTACGATTATTTCCGTAGCGATCGGTCTTGGATATGGTCTTGGAGCAACCACAGGGGCAACCGCTCATCTGCCGTATTATGTACAGCTGATCTTTGGCGGTTCCGGAATCGTACCATGTTCTCTGGCAGCGATCATTTTAAATATCGTTCTGCCGAAAGAATCCAAACCGGTTCGTGAAATGTGGGAACTGGAAGATAAATAAATGAAAAAAATCATATCAGTCATCGGAGCGGGCGGAAAGACGACCCTGATCCATCGACTGGCAGAAGAATATCAAAGGAAAGGAAATGCTGTGCTGGTGACGACGACAACGCATATGTTCGCAGAGCCGGGCACAGACCTCTCCGGCGATGCTTTTTCTATACGGGAGAAATTACAGAGAGATCACTATTGTATGGCGGGCATACAATGCTCCGAAAATCCGCAGAAAATGCAGGCACTTCCGGAGCATACATTAAGAGAATTGCTGCATTATGCGGATATTGTTCTGATAGAAGCGGACGGAGCGAAACATCATTCTCTGAAATATCCTTCCGGGGCAGAACCGGTGATTTTTTCGGGAACGACGGATCTTTATCTCGTGCTTGGAACGTGGGATATTGGGAAACCCTGTAAGAAGGTAATCTTTCGCTTTGATGAGATGCAGAAAGAAGAGCTTATCCGGGATGATATGGAGATGCCAAAAAGAAAGATTCTGCCGGAAGAAGCAGTGACAGAAGAGCATATCCGCAGAATCTTAAGGGCGTATCGGTACAGGCTGAAAAAAATCGGGTATAATGAGAAAATAACTTGTCTGTTTTCAAAGCAAGATGGGGAAAACATTCGATTCTGTCAGGCAGATACCGATATAGCCTCCGGCGGATTGCAGAGGTGCACAGAAGAATATGTCATGCGATGCATGACGTGCACCTCGCAGCAAGAATGCCAAAGGCATTCTTGAAACCGGGTTTTTCGAAAGTCTGAGCGGAACAATTGGAGGATTAAAATGAAACGGAATAGTTTGATCATCTGCCGCGGCGGAGGGGATCTGGCGACAGGGATCGTACACCGTCTGCACCGGGCGGGATTTCGTGTGCTGGTGCTGGAAACGGATCATCCGGCGGCGATCCGCCGTCAGGTTTCGTTCTGTGAGGCGGTCTGCGAAGGAAAAGCGACCGTGGAAGGCGTGACGGCACAGAGGATTGATTCTGTATCTGAAATGGAAGAAGTTTTTGCCAGAGGATGTGTACCGCTTTTCGTTGATTCCAAAGGAGCGTCGATCGCAGAGCTGCATCCGGATGTCGTGGTGGATGCGATCATTGCCAAGAAAAACCTTGGAACAACAAAAGAGATGGCTCCGCTTGTGATCGGAGTCGGGCCTGGATTTACGGCCGGGGTCGATGTGGATCTTGTGATCGAATCGATGCGTGGACATAATCTGGCAAGAATTTTAGAAGAAGGATCGGCACTTCCGAATACCGGGATTCCGGGCAATATCGGTGGATTTACAAAAGAACGCGTGATCCATGCACCGACAGAAGGATTTATCAAAAATATCCACCAGATCGGTGATGTAGTGGAAGCGGGCACAGAGATTGCCAGAATTTATGAAAACATGGATGAATCCGGAAATTTTAGCGGTGCATCGGTAGCAGTTCCGGCAACAATCACCGGCATTATCCGAGGTCTGATCCGAGAAGGCTATCATTTCCCGAAAGGATTTAAGATCGCAGATATTGATCCAAGAGAAGGTGAATTGAAAAACTGTTTTACGATTTCAGATAAAGCCAGAAGTATCGGCGGCAGCGTGCTGGAAGCGGTTTGTCATCATGTAAATACGTGCAGCTAAAATCGAGTCAGACACAGGTGAAACAATCTGACGGATGGTTTAAAATGAGGATAATGCGGATAAAATAGTCGAAACAGATGAACAGGACGGATAGAAACAGTATGAATGAAAAGAAACTGACACATTTCAACGAAAGCGGCGAGGCACATATGGTGGATGTCCATGAAAAGGCAGATACATACCGCGTGGCGAAAGCGGAGGGCACCATTTTTGTAAATGAGGATGCTTTTGCGGCAATTTCTCAGGGAACGGCAAAAAAGGGAGATGTACTTGGAATTGCCCGCATCGCCGGGATCATGGGGGCAAAAAACAATGCATCCTTGATTCCGCTGTGTCATCCGATCGCAATGACAAAATGTGATGTGGATTTTGAATTAAATGAAGAAAAAAAGAGCATAAAAGCTGTCTGCACAACGGCCTGCTTCGGAAAGACCGGTGTGGAGATGGAAGCACTGAGCGGAGTGAGCATTGCACTGCTGACCATCTACGATATGTGCAAAGCACTGGATCGGGCCATGGAGATCACGGATATTCATCTGCTGGAAAAGGCTGGCGGAAAGAGCGGACATTTTAAGAGAAAATAAAATCATCCATCAAAACACAGGAACAGACAGTTCAAAATAAAGGAACACAGGAGCGTACCACATACAGAAATAAGGGGGAATTAACAGTTAAACATAAATTATAAAATTATATAAGTATATGTTGAGTTTTGTAAGATATTAGAGTAGAATATTATTGAAAGGAGTTGATACTTTGAGTAAATATTATTCTATACATGAATTTTCAAAAATTATAGGCGTATCTGCTCAGACATTACGAAATTGGGATGCCAATGGAAAACTTCATCCGCATCATACTACAGTAAGTGGCTATAGATATTATTCCGATGAGCAACTCAACCAAGTAATAAATGTAAAGCCTAAAAATCGCATTACAATTGGATATTGTCGCGTTTCCAGCCATAAACAAAAAGATGATTTGGAACGACAGATTGATAATGTCAAGACATATCTTCTGGCAAAAGGGCAGCCGTTTGAGATAATAAGTGATATCGGTTCTGGGATTGATTATAAGAAAAAAGGGCTTCAGGAATTGATCAGACGAATCTCTCAAAATCAGGTTGAAAAGGTTGTTGTTTTATATAAAGATAGGCTATTGCGATTTGGTTTTGAGTTGATAGAATATATCGCTTCACTTTATAATTGTGAGATTGAGATTATTGATAATACTGAAAAATCTGAACAGCAGGAACTTGTTGAAGATCTGGTTCAAATAATCACAGTATTCAGTTGCAAATTACAAGGAAAACGAGCGAACAAAGCTAAGAAACTTATCCGAGAATTGATACAGGAGGAAACAGATGGTAAAAGCCATAAAAGTAATGTTGATACCAAACAACGTACAGAAAACTAAGATGTTTCAGTACGCAGGAGCTTCAAGATTTGCTTATAACTGGGCTTTGGCCAGGGAAAAAGAAAGCTACGAAAAAGGTGGCAAATTCATTTCAGATTCAGAACTCAGAAAAGAATTTACAAAGCTTAGACATTCTGATGAATACGCATGGTTATTAAATATTTCAAATAATGTAACCAAACAGGCAATCAAAGATGCCTGTACTGCGTATAAGAACTTTTTCAAGGGTTTGCAAAAATTCCCAAGATTCAAGTCCAGAAAGAGATCAATGCCGAAGTTCTATCAGGACAACGTTAAGATACAATTCAGTAATACCCACGTTAAGCTTGAAGGTTTTTCTTCCAGCAGGAAAGCAAATAAGCAAAAAAAGAATTGGGTAAGACTTGCAGAACATGGACGTATTCCAACAGATGTTAAATATATGAATCCGAGAATATCCTTTGATGGATTGAACTGGTGGATCAGTGTATGTGTAGAATTTCCTGACTGCAAGGAAACACTTAATGATGATGGAGTTGGCATAGACTTAGGAATTAAAGACTTAGCTGTCTGCTCTGATGCCGTTAAGTATAAGAACATCAATAAGAGTCAGAAAGTAAAGAAACTAGAAAAACAGAAACGTAGATTACAGCGTAGTATCTCTCGTTCTTACGAGAAAAATAAGAAAGGGGAAAGTT
>OHAY01001079.1_pt1 | contig 26327 bp, 16 predicted proteins | sample 1577191 | NCBI WGS metagenome assembly OHAY01 (sample SAMEA3541504, study PRJEB24748) | human gut metagenome | biome: human gut; feature: human-associated habitat; material: faeces | place: China | collected 2012 | reverse complement strand
GATATTTTAGCTAGCAGCCATGCCTCTCATCCACGGACAATATCGGTAGAGCCGAAAATAATAAAATAAGGTAAGGTCTATAAGGTCCATAAGACCCTTAAAGTTCATAAACCCCACAAGCTGTCTCCCTGCCTCCTACTCCTCCTGCTCTGCATTATAAAGAGCGATGTCGCCACGCTCGCCTGTGCGGATGCGAATGGCGTCCTCTATCGGTATGACAAAGATGCGGCCATCACCAATCTCGCCTGTATGCGCAGCCTTGAGAATGGCATTCACAGCCTTCTCGACATTCTTGTCACGAACCACAAGCGACACAAGAGTGCGCTCAATGGCACTGGTGTTATACATCACTCCACGGTAAACGCGAGCCTGGCGCATCTTGCCCTCGCCACGCACATCATAGTAGGAAAACCACTCTATGTCGGCTGCAAGCAAGGCTTCTTTTACATCCTCAAAACGAGACTTGCGGATAATGGCTTCAATCTTCTTCATGCTTTCTTTCCTTTTTATTATATAATTACATCTAATGCTTACTTTTTGTCAATTGACAGGTGTAAAATTACAACATTATGTCATTAACTCAATCGCTTTAGCGACCTTTTGTCTACCACTTTTTTATTGTTGGTTCATATTGTTAGAAATAATAGGGTTCAATATTACATTTTGTAAGCATTTTCAAACAAAAACCTTACAATTTAATATTTTCGCTTATTTCGTTGATTATTTTGTAAGGAAAACGTATGGATATTAATCAAAATTGTTGTAATTTTGCAGCATAAACAAAACAGATAGTAATAGAAACAAAGAAATAGAGCTACAAAATGATTAAGACAGTCAAGTTCACAAAGATGCACGGAGCAGGAAACGACTACATCTACGTCGACACCTTATTATATAGCATCCCTGATCCGAGCGCCGCAGCCATCAAATGGAGCGCACCGCACACAGGCATCGGAAGTGACGGATTGGTACTCATTGGCAAACCTTCAATAACAAGCGGTGCCGACTTCTCAATGCGCATTTTCAACGCCGACGGCTCTGAAGCCATGATGTGCGGCAACGCATCGAGATGCATAGGCAAATATCTCTATGAGCGCAAGCTCACCGACAAGACAGAGATAAAGCTTGAAACGCTCTCTGGCGTAAAGACGCTACGGTTGCACCTTGCAGCCGGCGGCACGGTGGAAAGCGTCACGGTAGACATGCTTGAACCGCGTCTGCATGTGCCTGAACAATATGACGAAAGCTGTCTTGGCGAACTGTCGGCCTCCTTCCGCAAGTTCAGAGGCACGTTCGTATCGATGGGCAACCCCCATTTCGTGACCTTTGTCGACGACATCGACACCATAGACATTGCACGCTATGGCAGCGAGATGGAGCACGATGCAGCCTTTCCCCAACGTTGCAACATCGAGTTTGCACAGGTCATGCCCGACGGCACCATACGCACAAGGGTGTGGGAACGTGGAAGCGGAATAACGATGGCGTGCGGAACAGGTGCTTGCGCCACGGCTGTGGCAGCACAGATCACAGGACGTGCTCAGAACAAAAGCACAATAAAGATGGATGGAGGCACGCTGCTCATCGAATGGAACGTAGACGATGGACATGTTTACATGACGGGGCCAGCCGAATTTGTGTTTGACGGCGAGATTGCATTGCCGTAGCAACAGACAATTCAGGATAACAACACCAGGGGTTTTCCTCTGACAACCAAATAAAAGGAAACAACTATATGGCATTAGTAAACGAACACTACCTCAAGCTGTCGGACAACTATCTTTTTGCCGACATCGCAAAAAAGGTCAACGCCTTCAAGGTGTCACACCCGAAGGTGAGAGTGATAAGTCTGGGCATCGGCGACGTGACGCAGCCTCTCTGTCCTGCTGTGATAGAGGCCATGCACAAAGCCGTTGACGAGATGGCAACAAAGGCGAGCTTCCACGGCTACGGTCCGGAGCGCGGCTACGATTTTCTGCGCGAGGCCATCGTGAAGAACGACTACCTGCCGCGCGGCATTCATCTCGACCCTAACGAGGTGTTCGTTAACGATGGAGCGAAAAGCGACACGGGAAACATCGGCGAGATTGTGCGTTGGGACAACAGCATAGGCGTCACCGACCCTATCTACCCCGTCTACATCGACTCAAACGTTATGTGCGGACGCGCCGGTGTGCTGAAAGACGGCAAGTGGAGCAATGTCAACTACATGCCATGCACGGAGGAGAACAATTTCACGCCGCAGATCCCCACCCACCGTGTCGACATGATATACCTCTGCTACCCCAACAACCCCACAGGCACGGTGCTGCCGAAGGAGGAGCTACGCCGTTGGGTCAACTACGCGCTGAAGAACGACACGCTCATTCTCTACGATGCAGCTTACGAGGCCTACATACAGGACGACAATATCCCCCACTCTATCTATGAGATCAAGGGAGCCAGAAAGGTGGCGATAGAGTTTAGAAGCTACTCTAAGACTGCAGGCTTCACAGGCGTGAGATGCGGCTACACCATCATACCCAAGGACCTCACAGCCGTGACCATTGACGGTTCACGGCGCATTGAGCTGAACCACCTGTGGGACCGCCGACAGAGCACGAAGTTTAACGGCACAAGCTACATCTCGCAGCGCGCTGCCGAAGCAATATACTCGCCCGAGGGCAAGAAGCAGATCAAGGACACCATCAACTATTATATGGGCAACGCCCAGATCATGATGGAGGCGCTGACACGTCTCGGCCTCAAGGTCTACGGCGGAAGAAACGCTCCTTACCTCTGGGTAAAGACACCCAACAACACGGGCAGCTGGAAATTTTTCGAACAGATGCTCTACAGCGCCGGCGTGGTATGCACACCTGGCGTGGGCTTCGGACCAAGCGGCGAAGGATACGTCCGTCTGACCGCTTTCGGCGACCGCGACGACTGCCGTGAAGCCATGACACGCATTGCCGACTGGCTGAACGGCTAAACAGTGGCAGCAGGCTGAACGGCATGTCTAAGACACCCAAGTTCTCCATACCGCTCTTCGCAGGCATAGCCGCAAACCCAAGCAACAGAAAGGCTTACATGGTCTTCGGATTCACGCTCGGCATTTAGGTCTAATGCTTAAAAGAAACAAGAAAAAAATTATTAAATACTTAAAGGATATTCAACATGGCAAATTTAAGATTTGAGGTTGTTGCCGAGGCTTTCAAGAAGAAGCCTCAGGAAGTTATTGCACCCATTGAGCGTCCGTCCGAATATTTCGGAAAGAACGTCTTCAACCGTGCCAAGATGTACAAGTATCTCCCGCGCGACGTTTATGAGAAGCTCATCGACGTTATCGACAATGGCGCTCGTCTGGACCGCTCAATTGCCGACGCTGTGGCTAAGGGCATCAAGCAGTGGGCCGACGAGAACGGTGTGACACACTACACCCACTGGTTCCAGCCCCTTACCGAAGGCACTGCCGAGAAGCACGACGCGTTCATTGAGCACGACGGCAAGGGTGGCATGATAGAGGAGTTCTCTGGCAAGCTGCTCGTACAGCAGGAGCCCGATGCCAGCTCGTTCCCTAACGGCGGTATCCGTAACACATTCGAGGCCCGTGGCTACTCGGCTTGGGATCCCACATCGCCCGTGTTCATCATCGACGACACGCTGTGTATCCCCACAATCTTCATCTCTTACACAGGCGAGGCGCTCGACTACAAGGCACCGCTGCTTCGCTCTCTTCACGCCGTAAACGTGGCAGCCACAGAAGTATGCCACTATTTCTATCCTGAAGTAAAGAAGGTTATCAGCAACCTCGGTTGGGAGCAGGAATATTTCCTCGTTGACGAGGGTCTCTACTCTGCTCGCCCCGACCTCATGCTCACAGGCCGCACCCTGATGGGTCACGACTCGGCCAAGAACCAGCAGATGGATGACCACTATTTCGGTGCCATCCCCGAGCGCGTACAGGCCTTCATGAAAGACCTGGAGATCCAGGCTCTGGAGCTGGGCATCCCTTGCAAGACACGTCACAACGAGGTTGCGCCAAACCAGTTTGAGCTTGCTCCTATCTTTGAGGAGACCAACCTCGCCATCGACCATAACATGTTGCTCATGTCGCTCATGAAGAAGATTGCACGTCACCACGGCTTCCGCGTGCTGCTGCACGAGAAACCGTTTGCTGGCGTCAACGGCTCAGGCAAGCACGAAAACTGGAGCTTGGCCACCGACACCGGCGTGCTGCTCCACGGTCCTGGCAAGACACCAGAGGACAACCTGCGTTTCATCGTCTTCATTGTCGAGACCCTCATGGCCGTATACAAGCACAACGGTCTGCTCAAGGCGTCTATCATGAGCGCCACCAATGCGCATCGTCTGGGTGCCAACGAGGCTCCTCCTGCAATCATCTCTTCATTCCTCGGCCACCAGCTCACCGAGATTCTGGGGCATATCGAGAAATCGAACAAGGACGAGCTGTTCGACATCGCAGGAAAGCAGGGTCTGAAACTCGACATTCCTGAGATTCCGGAGCTGCTCATCGACAACACCGACCGTAACCGCACATCACCGTTCGCCTTCACAGGCAACCGCTTCGAGTTCCGTGCCGTAGGTTCAGAGGCCAACTGTGCCAGCGCCATGATTGTGCTCAACACCGCTGTGGCAGAGGCTCTTCAGAGCTTCAAGAAACGTGTTGACGCTCTCATTGAGAAGGGTGAGGACAAGATCAGCGCCATCCTCGATGTGGTACGCGAGGATGCGAAGTTCTGCAAGCCTATCCACTTTGAGGGCAACGGCTACTCAGACGAATGGGTTGAGGAGGCCAAGAAGCGCGGTCTAGACTGTGAGACCTCTTGCCCGAAAATCTTTGAGCGTTACCTCGACAAGGAGACAATCGAGATGTTCGAGAGCCAGAACGTCATGTCGAAGAAGGAGCTTGAGGCCCGCAACGAGGTGAAATGGGAAACCTACACCAAGAAGATACAGATCGAGGCCCGCGTGTTCGGCGACCTCTCTATGAACCACATCATCCCTGTGTGCACCCACTACCAGAGTCGGCTGGCGAAGAACGTGCAGAGCATGTACGACATCTTCCCCGCTGAAACAGCAGCACAGCTCACCTCACGCAACAAGAAGATTATCGAGGAGATTGCCGAGCGCACACAGATTATCGAGACAGGCGTAGAGGATCTTGTCAACGCACGCAAGGTGGCCAACAAGATCGAGAGCGAGCACCTCAAGGCCATCGCTTACCACGACACGGTGGCTCCCAAGATGGAGGAGATCCGCTATCAGATCGACAAGCTCGAGCTTATTGTAGCTGACGAGCTGTGGACACTGCCCAAATATCGTGAGCTGCTGTTCATTCGTTAATCGCGAAAACAGATTGCACAAGAAAAAGATTTCTAAATAAAAATAAAGGAAAATCTATTTCTTTTATTGGTTGTTTAAGTTTTGAGCTGCATGGTTGTGAAACCGTGCAGCTCTTTTTTTGCCATATCAGCAAGATGCAAAAGAACAAACCTCAGCAAATAACAAAAGAACAAACCTCTGCAAATAACAAAACACCGGGTCTCAGCAGGTCGCAAATCATCATGTCACGACACGCTCTTTCGGCAAGTATCTTAATGTCGTTGAAGCACAAAAAACAGCCTTATAAAGGTAAACAAAAACAAACAAGCACAAAAGAGAGCCGTTTAAACGTTTAAATGTGCAAAAATTTCATAAATTCGAACATTTATCCAATATTTTTTTGCAACGTTTTCAGTGTTTTTTGTATCTTTGCATCGGTAAGAAGATTCTCACGAAGGTATAACGAAATACAATTTCTATAAACGCTGATTTAAGACAACGCTGAAACTGGCCGTTACGGCTTTCAGAGAGAGTCTGCATAGAACCATTAAAGACATTGACGTGTGTCATAGAGCATTGATGTGTCATGTATGGATTATGCGTGAAAAGTAGCCACAGACATGAAACTGTCAAAGACAAGAACATGTGGCGATGCTTCTTACATCATTGGAAAAGAAAGTTTTTTATTCTTCATTAATTGGTATACTATTGAAAAGGTAATGTCCAGATTCGTGAGAACCTGGACATTTTTTTTGTGCTTAAACGAGATACACACAAAAGCGTTTTCATAGGCTCAGAGGAAAAGGGCCAAAAGACCCAAAAACCTACTCGTCATCCTCCACCAAACTGCCACGGTATTGCGATGGAGAAAGTCCATATTTTTCCTTGAAAAGGTTCTGATAGGTGCGCAATGTGCCAAAACCACACTGTGAGGCTATGGCGGCAATGGTCATGTCATGGTTCTGCTCAAGCAGGCGGCGCGACTCTTCAAGCTTGAGCATGTTCGTAAAGGTCTTGAACGAACAGCCCGTATATGTGGCAACAGCCGACACGGCAGCACGCTCACCCACGCCGAGATGCGCCACCAGGGCGCCATCAACACCTCTATAGGCCTGTGACGATGTGAGGAACGCCACGCCCTTGGCACCAAGCGCCCGTTCGGCATCGGTTGTTACATCCTGTTGGAAAGCGACCTCGCCAGTATAGCCGTTGTGGTTGCCACGCAGAAGGCGCACAAGGTGGCGGTTCTTACGTCTTAGCACCGTCATGGGCCACACCACCACCACGAGCATGGCGGTGAGCACGGCAAGGGCAAAAACCATCAATATGCGGTCGTGCTCGGCAGCCTTGCGGTCAGCCACCGCCTTGTCATATTCATAATGGGCGCGTAGCTGCTCTATTCGCTCTGCCGTGAGCAGACGGTCTATGCGGTCGCTCTCCTTTAAATAGGTGTCATAGGCATCGGCCGACTCTTTGGCACGTCCCAGCTTGTTGAGGAGCTGTGCTCTCATGAGCAGATACCCCGACGTGAGCGGTCTGACCTCAGGCCCGGCGGCAAGAAGCGAGTCGACGGTCTCAAGCGCACGGCCATAGCGGCCCTCACGCATGTCGAGGTTCGTGCGTATAATATAATAAGGTGCATAATAGGACATGGAGGTGCCTGGCATCATGACCTGGCGACATTTCTTCATCCATTCGCCACACAGCTTCATGTTGCCACGCTCCATCTCCACATCGGCGTGCATGGCGAGCAGACGCGCACGCATCCAGTTGCGTGAGTCCACATATCCGTTGGAGCAATGCCACTTGTAACCACGCTCCACCTTACGCAGAATGATGTCGGCAGAGTCGACACGCTGCTCTTTCATGTAGATGCTTATAACCTGCAGGCCGATAGACAGGTAGGTGTCGGGAGCAACGACCGACTTATAGTTGGGACACAACCGCATGGCCTCATGGATGTATGACGAGGCGAGGGAGGTAAGACCGAGCCTCAACATAAACTGTCCTTGCGCCCGTCGCGCAATGGCCTTCAGCTCGGGCATGGGGGTTGTCTCAGCCAACCGACACACGCGGTCAAGATAAATCTTCGTCTTGTCCATGTCGCCATGGCGGAAGAGCCAGTCGACATACATGTTACATATCTGAAAATAATATTTCTTGTTTTTCTGTTCTCTCAACACATCGAAGCTGCCAAGCATAAGGTCCACCATCTGCTTGCTCGCCGGGTCTTTATAATGCATCTCACAGATGCGCTCCACGATACGCCTACAGCTGTCCTCGCTCACAGCTTCAGCAGAGACCGGTTGAGGTTTGGCTGCAAGCTTTGTGGGCAACGACAGCAAGAAAAAGACAACAAGGGCTGTGGGCAACATGCTCAACACATGTGCCGTGTCTTTTAGCTGCAATAAGTAGTTTTTGAGAAACATATATCCGTTTTTATCTTCTCTACATTCGTTTTCTTTCTTCTGTTCTCCTTAAGAACCGATTTTATATTTATTTCGCAAAAATACAAAATATTGCCTTATTTTGTCCTATTTTTTGTCTCATTTCGCTTTTTTTGCTCGTTTTTAGGTGAAAAAACGTGTTCGTCAACGTTTTTTCGCCATCAAGCGCTGGGCTATTATAACATTATTGGCTAAATTCGCAAAACGGAATAACCAACACTATTCTCCGCCAACACAACATCATCTTATATATTTCTATCAGCTATGCTCCTCCTCTCAAGGCGATAGGGGGCGGCATAGCTGAGCTGTTTTTAAGTAGGTGTTCAAAATTAATTTAAATATATGCGATTAATTTTGAACACCTACTTATAAAAAACTTTTATTACCGTTCATTTTTTTTATGCCCGCAGCAAGCTGTTTATGCTTTTTTTTCACTACTTTTGCAGCAATGGCATTTTCCAACCGAAAAATGCTGACAAAACCGACGGGTGTCTTTAACCAATGGACAATATTAGAAGAGTAGCGACATTTGTTTTACTGTTGTGCATGGCGACAGCAGCACAAGCACAGTTTGGATGGCAGTGGATAAGCAGCCAGCCCATGGACGGTGTGTCCCAACTGTGGATGCGACGCACATACACCAACCTGCCTTACACAGACCGCGCTACCATAACCCTTGCATCCAACGGCATGGCGCGGCTCTATGTCAACGGACGCTATGTGAACCCTGACCCCGTTGCGCCACAATGTTTCTATGCCCATAACAGCCGCATCATGCAGACCTTCGACGTGAGCCCATACATCGTAAGGACCGACACGCTCGACATCGCCCTGTGGTGCGCATCGGCCAACGGGGAGCCGTGTGCTGCCGCCCTGCGCCTCGACGCACACGACAAGGAAAGCGGCGTGGGGTTCACCGCCACTACCGACACCACATGGATGTGCCGCCCTGCAACGGTGCAGACCGACAGCTCTGGCTACGAATGGACCGACGGCACACAATGGCACTCTACATGGAGCTACAACGAAACCGACTGGGCACGATGGACACCTGCCATCGCTCTAAAAGAAAAATCTGTACGCCCAAAGACAGAACAGGAAAATAAAGAATATCAAAAAGGTGCATGCAGACCATTGTGTCTTTCCGTAAAGGCCGTAACCGAAGCCTCTCCTATAGAAACCGACAAACGAAGCGTTACCTACGCCTTTCCCCACGCCTTCATGGGCTTTGTGCGCGTGACCATACGCGACGCAAGACCTGGCGAGACCATTTTCATCAACGGCATGCGTTACATCTGCAACGGCACCATTGACGAGCAGGCCATAGGGCGCTTCGCCATGCTGCCCTGGCGCTCTGTAACCATTACCGGCGACCGTCGGTTCAAGCCTGAACAGGTGCAGAACGTGGAAGGATTGGAGATGGAAGCTGCACCACAACCCAAGGTTTTTCGTCATTGGGAAGAATAAGACAAGGGCTACTTATTAAACACATTTATTTTTCAACCTATTTCATTTACTGTCGTTTCGTAAATACAAGGACTATTTACGCAATACAAAGTTACAATCTGATATTTTAACATTACAAAAAGTAATTTTTCTTTCGTTTTGTTTTGCGCATTAAAATCTTTGTTCTATCTTTGCGCATGTTAATAAACGAAAACAACAGTCTACCCAAACTTTTCAGCACCCCACATTATTATATATAAGCAACACGACGCAGACGCGTCTACTGCAACGTTGCGCATAAAGAAACGATATTGCACCAACATAAAAATAAGTGGAAAGCAGCGGTAGAACACAGACAGTCTTTTCGTTTAGCCCAAAGAGCAGGACAAAGCCTGCTTTGGTCCTGACATGGCGAGAAAGGGGCTGGGCAACAGAACAAACAAAAGGAAACAACAAGAAAACAAGAAAATAAAAAGAAAGGGAAAACAAAAAAGAGAGAAAAAGAGAAAAGCAATGAAAGGAGACAAGAACAAAGAAAAAAAGAAAAAGAAATAAAAAGAAAACGTTTTAATTCTATGAGAAGGTTGGGTCTAAAAAGAGCCACCGTTACAGAGTAGTAATTTTGTGGGTTCGGTTTTGCCAAAAGCATGGCATTGGCCACGCTTTGGCAAGACCATCCTTTTTAAAACCCACTTTAAAAAAAATTGTCATTATGAGTGAAAGCTATTGCAAAAGGTCAGTGAATGTGAAAACATTCCTGGCAGCCACAGCGTTGACCACCATGTTTCTCGGTGGCAATGTTCTTCCAGCCAATGCTGCCATGAGCTGCCGCATGGCACCGTTGCCAGTGGTGGAACAGCAGAAGAACACTGTCAAAGGAACCGTTACCGATCAGGCAGGAGAGCCTTTGATCGGAGCAAGTGTTGTTATAAAAGGCACAACAAAGGGTGCCGTGACCGACACCGAGGGCCATTTCGCTATCGATGTGCCTAACGGCGCCACACTCGAGATCTCATGTATAGGCTTCGAGAAGCGCTCCATAAAGGTGGGCGCACAGAAAAACATCACGGTGAGCATGTCTGAAGATGCACGCTCGCTGAACGACGTGGTGGTGACCGCCATGGGCATAAAGAAAGAGCGCAAGGCGCTGGGCTACGCCGTGACCGACATGAAGGCCGACGAGCTGATGAAGAACAAGAACACCAACGTCATCAACTCGCTCGCGGGCAAGGTGCCAGGCCTTAACATCACGCAGAGCAGCGGTGCCGCCGGTGCTGGCGCTACCATCGTGATGCGTGGTGCCAACTCTACAGCTGAAGGACGAAGCAACCAGCCGCTCTTTGTGGTCGACGGCATTATTTATGACAACTCTACAAGCGTGGTAGGCAACTCAGGCACCGACGGCATGACGCGCAACGCCACAACCTTCTCTAACCGTGTGATGGATATCAACCCTGAAGACATTGCCGACATCTCCGTGCTTAAAGGTGCTGCTGCCGCTGCGCTCTACGGCTCGCGTGCTGCCGACGGTGCCATCATCATCACAACGAAGAAGGGTGCCGAGGGATCGGTGAAGATCGACTACACAGGCAAGGTGAGCGCATCGTTCGCAACAAAGCTGCCTGAGACACAGAAGCAGTTCGGACGCGGCGTCTACTCAGACAACGGCGTGTTCAACGACCAGACCTACAGTTCATGGGGCAAAGCCTACGATGGCAGCGAGACGCTCTATGACAACATCGGCAACTTCTTCCGCACGGGAGCGGTGCTCGACAACAACATCAGCATTTCGGGCGGTTCAAAGAACCAGAGCTTCTTCCTCTCGCTCTCCAACTATGACCAGCAGGGCATCGTGCGCAAGACGGGCTACGACAAGACGACCGTGCGCTTCAACGGCGAGCAGAAATATGGCAAGCTGACAGTCAGCGCCAACATGACCTACTCGATCTCGAAAACCGACAAGACGCTCACCTCTGGCGGACTGTGGGGCAGCGGCGGCACAGGCACCATGACAGCGCTCTATGGCTGGCCCTTGCAGGAAGACATGTCCCACTATCTTAACGACGACGGCACCAAATATCGTCTGTTCGACGGCGTGTGGGAGCTTGCTGACGACAAAGAGAACCCTTACTGGATCATCAACAAAGACAAGATGTATGACAAGACGCACCGCTTCACGGGAGCCTTGTCGGGCAACTTCAAGATAACCGACTGGTGGGATGTCACAGCACGTTTTGGCTATGACAACTACACCACCGACGCCTACACCTACATAGCACCCGGCTCTGTGGTCAAAGAGCTTTACCAGAACGGCCGTCTCTCGAAGAGCGACTACCGCTACGAGTATTGGTCATCGAACGTGATGACAAACCTGCACAAGACCTTCGGCGATTTCGACCTCGGACTCATGCTCGGCACCACGGCTGAGAGCACCGAACGTCTGAAAGCCATCTACAACTGGCAGAACTGGGATTACGCTCAGGACCTTTCTTTCACGGCCATTCTCCCTTTCAAGGCAGGAAGCTGGTGGGACAGCCGTCTCACCCTACAGGCTACCTTGAAACACGACAAGGCCAGTGTATATTACGATGCACCTTTCAATCAGAAGCAATGGGTCGGCGTAGGACACTGGACACATACCTTCCAGCTATGCCGCCAGCCTAACCTGAAAATGGAGGTTACCGCTTTCGGACAAACAAAATCCATACAAGGCAGTTACGACATTCAGCCAGTGGCCTTCGTAGATGCAGCCTTGCGCTATACCTTTGCCAAAGACAAAGCCATGCTTCAACTGAAAGGACGTGACCTATTCAATACGATGAATCCCAAAACAAAAGTCCGGAACGGTGCGCAACATCTCGACATGAACACCAAAAGCTACATGCAGAGCATTACCCTTTCGTTCAGCTACCGCTTTGGCGGCTACAAGAAAAAAGAAGTGAAGGAAGTGGATACCTCACGGTTTGGGAACTGATATTAAACAAAAATATCCTGTTGCCAACCTACATATTGACAACAGGATATTTAAATTTCTCCTTCTAAAGGAAACGGGAATTATTTCAGGCTTCTGCTCCCATTCAGAATATCTTCAGGAATCTCAGCACAACGTGTATATACAGATACGTCTTCTGCATTATCCTTTACAGTCCACTTCATTGTTTCATCTGTCATTTCTGATACAATGTATTCTTTCAACGGATTATGTGAATAATCATACTCACCTGTCAAAATATACCCTAAATCTTCATCTTCTTCAATTTCAAAAGAACCTGTAGATTTATGCGAATACATACTTCCCATGTTTTCATACATTTCAAAGGTATGTTCCTTTCTATTAAAAGTGATGTATACATACTGACCTTCTTGTAAAGGTGCTCCATTGAACTCAGTCAACATCCACGTTCCATTCATAGTGGCATAATTTACCTCCTGATATACCACTGGAGCTTCTTCATCCTTGCTGCAAGCCGTCGTCATTGCTAACAACGAGATGCACATCATAATTCTAAATATGAATTTTACCATATCTTCCTATTTATAAATATTATTATTTTATATCCATATTGATTTTTATTGTCCTATCTGATGGTCGTCCGGAAACACCTTCAAGTAAAACACTGAATGACTTTTTCCCCTTCTGCCCGGAAAGTTTTCTTCCATCCAGTTCTACCATCAATAAGCCTTCTTGTCCAGGTTCTAAAACCTCCGGTTCCGTTCTTAACTTCAAAAATTCTGGAAGAAATCCCTTTACAGCACTTACCTTTAAAGGCTCATTTCCTGCATTAGCGCAAGCTATCCGCTCGACTCTGCGGTGCATAGTCGCAGTGACAGTTCCCATGTTTATTGTCTTAGCACGTATTTTTAAATGCCCCATGGTATACCTGTAATCTCTCCATAAAGCCGATGAAGGAGTAACCTTTCCTGAAATGGTCAATGCAGCAATTGGTCTCTTTTCCGAAATGCTTACATATACAAATGCCCGGGTATAAATAGTTCCTGGTTGTCCGAACGGATTATAGGTCAGTTGAATCACAGCCTTTTCTCCCGGATTTATCACTGGAGAATCTATATGAGCGTTTGTACATCCACATGTAGTAGAAATCTTTGTGACTACTATCTTCTGTTTTCCGACATTCGTGCAAGTAAAAGTAAAAACTTGCGGCTTGTCATCCTCAGACAGAGTTCCTGCATTTATCTCCATACGTTCAAAGCGAAGCATTTCTTCCGCATGCTCCATCAATACAGGATTCAATACGGCATCCAGTTCTTTTTGGGAGAAAACTTTCTGTGCCATCAAAAAAGGCACAGAAAGTAATATGAACATCCAGATAATTACAGTTCTCATAAAAATCAAACAAGATTACATCCATCCATTTCCAGTAGCCTTACGCACCGTAATCACAAATTCTTGTGTCTTGCCATCGCTATTGGTCACAGAAGCTTTAGTGGTTCCAACTTTGGTACCTTTTACCTTCAGCTGATTATTATCCAACGATACAGCCGCAATACTGCTATCCACGACATTAAATTCCGTAGCTGTCACATTATCCGCATAGATTCTGTTCAAATTCACCGTTTCTGTGGCGTCAAGTGCTACGTACACGTTAGGTACACGCATTGGCTGGGCACCAAAATTACTGCCATCAATATTGGCCAGCACAGCCTGTGCATCGATTAAGCCTCCTATATTACCTCTATAAGCCGGTAAGTTCATTCTCAAATGAGGAGCAGCCTCACCTACACTTCCCCAATTTTCCCAATAACTCTTCTCATCTGAGAGATTGCCACTCAAATCTCTCACCGACGCCAGCAGCAAATCTTTAAAATCCGACGCACGATAATGCTTACGCAATTTTGCTGCATACGACAAACCTAAAGCTGCTACCCCCGATACATGCGGACAAGCCATTGAAGTCCCATCCATATAACCATATCCACTTTGGCTTGCGGTAAGGTCAGAACCCTCAATAGCTGAATTCGGCATAGTAGAAAGGATAGAAGCCTTTTCATCCTTAAAGGCATTCGCATCACCACCAGGAGCTGCAATCAGGTTCTTGCTTCCACTCGGGCTGACATAATTCGTATAACAAGAAGGTTTTCCTGCCGGATCAAGTGCAGTAACACAAATAAAGTCACCATACGCTCCCGGGTAGCTGACCATAGGAGCATATTCATTACCTGCTGCAAATATGGCAATACCTCCATCAATCACCCCATTCGGTTCACCCGCATTATGAATAAAATATTCTAACGCTTCTTTCTGAAGTACCACCGAGTTAGACCATTCCTCATCCGATGTAAAACCAGGAGTACCCATCAATGGATTGATACGTCCAGAAGCTGCCGACCAACTACACTGAAGAATAACAGCCCCATTATCTGCTGCATACTTAATGGCCTTAGCTTGATTCAGTACAGAAGAAGCCCCTTCTCCACTAAAAATCTGGCAAGACATTATTTTCACACCAGTTTTAGGAGTTCCATCCCCTCCAGCAATACCTCGAATACCGATCCCATTGTTATCTGCAGCAATTACTCCAGCCACGTGGGTCGCATGTCCCGTATCTCCCGTTTGAGTATATGAAATATGACCATTCCCTGCAACAAAATTATAACCATATTTGTCACCAGCATATCCATTGCCATCTGCATCTTCATCAGAACCAAATGTTTCTGCTGGATTAATCCACATATTATTGGCTAAGTCTTCATGGTTATACATCACCCCTTCGTCCACTACGGCCACAATAATAGAAGGGTCACCCTGGCATTTTTCCCAGGCCGGTACACAATTTACATCGTATCCGGTAACAGCACCTGTAACTACACTTCCATCATTTCCTATACCCCACTGAAGTTTCATATTTTCAGTCTGGGTCTGGCTGCCTAATGTTTGAATGGCTTCTCTTGTAGCCCTGTTTAAACCCTTCGCTTTCTTGGTGGTATCATAACCTCTCTTTATCACCTGGTTATATTCCACGGTTGCCACTTCCGAAAGCTTAGACATATCCAAAGCCACCTTATTCAGGTCCATATCTTTATCAAACTTCACCACATACCACAAATGCAAACCATTTTTACGGGTACGTTCTTCGTGACGTTTGTCTACCGGGAAAACACGTTCAAAGGTATATGCTCCGGCAATATCCAGAATTTCATCCACCGAAGGAATACTCGAACGAGTCTGTACCCCGCTACGACTTAAGATCTGAGCTTTTTCAAGCACCTCTTCCACTTCCGGCTTAAACTTGATGAGAAGTTCACCTTCCACTGCCTCATCAGCCAAACCAGATATAGGGGCCACTATATTCTCTTGCACTCCAGATTCTAAAAACGTTTCAGAATCAGAGCAGGAGAACAACCCCATAGCACTCACAAGAGCGGCAAAAATATATTTTTTCTTCATTTTTAATCGTTTAATTCTTGAACCATGCAAGCTCCGGTCCGTAAATCAGCAGACCGGAAGCTTTACAAAGTTCTATTTTATATCATTCCACAAAAATTATTTTAACGAAATCAATTCCCCTCTTCCGATTCATCTGTTATCTGAGGTTTTCTCTTAGGATACATCTCATAATAACTCATCTTTCTCGTTATGCCATCATCTTCAAACCCATAGTTACTCAAGTTTGTAGGTTCATTACTGAACTTTGTAATAACTTCACCCTTTGTATTCTTAGCTTTTGAAGCCGTAGTACTAAGTTCCTGCTGGAAAATCATGGTAAACGGATCCCAGAAGCTCAGGTACGGATGATATAATATCCAGTCAGGCAATTTCCCATTTAAGAAGTTCAGGTTTAAAGAAAGCTTCTTCATTCTTGGCCAGACTTTTGGAGCACCAATCAAATACGTCTTAGCGTCTTCAATTGTATCTTTATTGGCTGCATTTTTAATATCAATATCTGTATAAGCTTCAATACCTAAATCCAATAAATCCTGATCCGAAGGCAATTCTCCATCCAGCATATTTAAAGACAATGACAGATATTCCAAATTTTCCCATTTCAACAACTCTGTAAAATAAGTATTATCATATCCATCTGACGGTTCAGGGAATCCATCTCCATAACCTGTAGTCCAACGGAAACCAAGTTTATCATCTTTTCCTTTATAGGCTGAAAGATCTTTTGTCGTATCATAACGATTTATCTTGGTCAAATCCAATTTGCGCAAATAAGGGAAATTGTCCTGCGTAATACTTTCGATACCGATAACCTTCACGCCGTCTATTGTGGTTCCACCTTTGCCCATCACTTCAAAGTTATTGCTGCCCAAGTCCAAAGAGATAAGCGTATTACCCAACTCGGTAAAGTTTTCCGGCAATCCCACCAGACCATAAGCGCATATCGCTAAATTACGCAGATTTCCATATTTCACCAGGTCACAAATCTCATTTCCCAATACAATATTCTTTAAGAATGTATTAGAGTTTCCTGAGAAGGTAATTGATTCAGCAGTTTTAAGATATTTCACCTGATAAGGAAGTGATTTCTTTGTTTCAAACGCAATAAATTCTACAGATTTCAAACGGCCAATCAAATCTTCAGGGACAGGAGCGGAATAATTAATCGTTCCATCTGCCTCTATCTTGATATATTTATCAGTAGTTTCCCAAAGCTCTACACCTTTCCAGTATCTCATATTCTCACTGGCATCCCAAGTAAAAATACCATTCATGCTACTATATATGGAAAGAAGAGCCAAAGAGTCTCCGGCACGGTCATCCGTAATTACCGGAGCAGGTTTCTGAGTAACAACCAGTTTTATTGAACCATCCCCCTCAGTATCAGACGTTTCATGCGGAGTAATAATTACCTCTGCAGTACGAGCCTTCTCAGCCATGTTGACATCCCAGTCAAAATGCAGTTTCAACAAGCGTGGACGGTCTCCATAATCATAATTAGGCGTTTCTTTCTTGTACTTCAGCCATTCCTTGTCTGAAACGGTTCCATCTTCATCTGGCAAATTATTGACCCTTACATCAAAATTCACATTGGCCATCATTGTAACCTCAAAGAAACGCTCCTCCAGTTTCGCAGAGTTTTCCAAAGAGATGGTTCTGTCTTCTTCACTTACAAAAATACCTTTTGCATACCCCATCTGCATTACTTTCACTGTAGTTGCAGTGGTCTGGCCTGCTGCCATAAAAGTGATAACTCCTTCACGCGGTTCAGCCACTACAGACGAGTCTACCAGAACTTCACAAGTAGCAGCTCCTTCTCCATTGGAAGGACTGAATTTCAACCAGGAAGATTCAGAAGTACCCTGCCATTTCACATTGCCTTTTATTTCCAGCAGTTCGCTGCCTCCATCGGCCCCGACAGCAATCTCCGTCTTGTCGATAGAGAATTCAGACACGACATTGTCTTCTTCCTTACAGGAAACAGCCAATACCATGCAGGCCGAAATAACCATTATAATATTTAAAAATCTTTTCATACGTTACTCGTTAAATTATTCCAAAGTCAGATAATCACATCCACGAATATCTTGTGTTGTATCATAAATCAGCAGATACATACCAGCCTTGATATAAGCACAAACAGACGATACATTAAGAACAATGCTTGGGTTATCACTTACATCCAGAGTATTAATAAGGTACGAAAGTCTTTCTGTTTCGGGAACCTTGCCAATATCATTTCCACCTAAAAGCAATGCACGCAAGCCTTTATGGTTACCAATATTTGTAGGCCATTCCTTATATACTCGGTTACCGTCATCATCACGCTGGTTACGCATAATCAACGTGTTCAGATAAGAAATATTTGCCAATCCCCATGGGAATGCCGAGAACTGATTTCCACTTATATCAATACCATACAAATGCGGCATATATGTTCCATTCATATCATCCGGTAATTTCTTCAAACGATTGTTCGACAGGTCAAGACTTGTCATCATATACGTTTTTTCACCCTTAATGTCATCATTCGTAATCTCCTCGATTTGGTTCCCGCTAAGATTCAACACGGTCAAAGGAGATCCGGCCGTGAACAAGTCTTTCGGGAAGGTTTTCAATGCATTACCAGCCAAAGACAAATTATTCGTATTGATACCCTTATCTGTCGTTACTTCTGTAATCTCATTATAAGAGAAGTCAATGGAAGCCATTATGTAAATTGACTTGGCATCAAATATATTCGGAAATGCTTTCAGTTTATTATGTGAGAAAGACAGCGATTCCACATCATCCATACCACAAAAGTATCCATCCGCATCTTTTTCGATACGTGCAATCTCATTATAATCAAAAGTACCCTGAACCAAGTTCACATCCTTTCCAAAAGCAGGAAGAGCTGTCAACTTATTGTATATCAAATCAATCTTACCCAACTTCTTCATCTTAGAGACTTCTGTAGGTAAAGATGCAATATTATTATAACCTAAATATAGAATCTGTAAAGATTCACCGGCTTTACCCTCTGCCAATGTTTTAATTCCTTCTGGGAACGCTGCCGCTAACTGAGGATTCATTGCCATATTCAGCTGAGTCAGGTTCTCCATTTCAGCCAACTGATCAGGGAAAGCTGTCAAGCGTGGGCAGTTGTAAATTTCAAGGTCTGTGCAACTTTTCAAATCACCTAATGACTCAGGCAAGCTAGTAATAGGTGAGTTGGCTATATACAATACTTCAAGTTTCTTCAGGTTTCCAATTGCCTTATCAATCCCCGTAATACCGTTGGTCAAGTCACCATGGATTATATCCTTGGGCTGTACAATCGATTTTTTAATGGCCGGCTGTCCAGCCTCTACCATACAACGCTGCATCTGCACGTCCCAGTCCTGTCTGGAGTCGCGCAATGCAAAGTTATCCATGTAATCAGAACGTAGCTTTTCAAGCACAGCTGGAGTCAAACCACCCTTTAAATCAGCCAGTGGGTTTTCTCCCGGACGCAATTTATCATTGTGTGTACCTAAAGCCAGACTTTGAAGTTCTTCAAACTCACCAATCACTGCAGGCACAATTCCTGTCGGATTAAAATCGCCAATAGACAAACCAATAACACGGCCATTCTTGTCAAGGCTTACTCCCGGCTGGTCGCCCCACATGTCTATATCTTTATTATCAAAATCCCAGTTGGTTCCTTTCGGATAGCTTTCGCCTACATAAGACCAGTTTGGGCCTCCCAGCTCCTCCCACAAAGTACGAAGATTATAATAATCTTTTATGTTTGCAGCTGTTTCCATAATAGTAACAGGCACCTTTGCATCTGTCTGCTTGTTATCAATAACCGTAAATGTAGCCTCACCTAATACTTCATCATTAAAATATTGCAGAAGTTCCGTACGATTATATGCAGCATACGAAAGAATCTTGTAATTTCCAGCCTCAGCTGTAACAAGCGTATCAATTCTTCCGACAGAAGTACGATAGCCTATACCCCGGTCATCAAAATCTTCTACATACGTTACCTTCAAAGACTTAAACTCTTGCGTCTTTTTGGTATCCATGTTCTGAATCTTAATATCCACCTTATTAATATCACTAAACGGATAAGGTTCAGAATCACTTGCACCGCGAGAAACCTGAATATTTTTGATTAACTCAAACTTAACCAGACCTCTTCCTATTGCATCCACCAACAAGTCTTGCATAACAAGCCCACCGCTTACAATTGTAAAGGTTGTTTTTTCAGATGGAATACCGACAAAAATAGGTTCTTTCTCTGCTCTATCATAAAGATAAAATCCTACTACTGTATATTCACCGGTCTGCAGTTCCAGTTTATCACTACGTAAACCATACTCTGCGCTTTGCTCATCATAAGCATGCAACATAAGCGTCTGAGAGAAGTCATAATCATTGCTTCTCAACACTACTTTCACTTTATTTGCTTCATAAAGTGAATCAAGCACGTTTCCACTTGCACGAGAGGTCTCATTTTTTACATAAGACTCACTCTTGTACACCTTAAACTGTACGTAACCCTTATCAGCCTGAAATACTTCTTTGTCATCAGTACAAGCATATAACAGAAAACAAAGAATATAAAAAATAAATCTACAATAAGATAATCTATTCATAATATCACTCCCTATAAATTAAAATTGCAGCAACTATTGGAGAAGATTGGGATTGCTCATCCCATTTGCGTACAACAATGCATAAAGGTTTTAATACATCTCCTTTTTCATCATATCCATTAGTTTCGCTTATTCCATTCCCAAAAATATACGAAGACATATAATCACAAAAATCATTAGTGCCCCAAGATGGGTATTTCACTGGATCTTCTTGAGATAAATTATGCCATGAATATACCTCAAAATCGGCATATACATTAGAAACAATTTTAAAAGTTGAATATGATGTATGAGGCTGTAAACGCACCTTATAAATATTATTAGTTCCACAATATTCGATATCTTCATCGGAAGGAGAATCAACTTTTAAAACCATAATAGGTTCTTGACTATCTGAAATCACTTCAAAATCACTTGACGTAATGAAAGCACTTTTTTGTGAAATAGCAATCAATACATATTTGTCTGCACAATCTGTAAAAACTCCGGAAGAGGTTAATAAATTATCACGACCAATAAAACCCAATGTATCTTTTGGCATAATCATTACCACACCAGATCGTTCTCTATTTCCTTCATTGTTTTTTACTGATAATTGAGCTTCTTTTAACTCAGAATTCTGTTGTTGATTCACTTTTAGACTCATCCAAGCATCTTGATTATCAACTAAAACATATTGATTTGCAATTTGCTCTTCAAAATACAAAACTTCATAATCATTTCCATTTACCAATACATTTTGCATAACCAAAGGAGCATCAAACTCATCAGATTCACCCGTCATGCTATTGGAGGTAGAATATTTGCCTCCATCAGAATTGAAAGTCCATCCTCCCCAAGCATTCTTATCAGAACTAACTCTATCAATACCATAAAAATTCACTGGCATATTAACAAAATCGTCAGTTCCTGTCCTTTTCACTTTTATATCACCTTTTTTAGCAAAAGCACTAAATTCATTCTTTACAGTAACAGAAATATTTCCCGGACGAAAACCAAGACCTTTCAGAGGAGCTTCATTCACCACTAACCATTCGGGATATTCCTCAACAGTCCAATCATAATTAGTAGTAAAATTAATGTCAACTCCTTTTCCTATTTCCCTATAAAAAAACGGTATTAGGTTTTCCTCTGAAAAATAATTCCCATTAGCATCTGTCACCCATAAGCCTTCTCCCTGACGGGTCAACTTTGCAATAACTTTTTCCATGTCACCTTGTTTCAAAGTGATTTCAGCCTGCATTTCTCCATAACTCAACATTTCTTCATTTACAGACACCTGCACAGTCTGCTTTCCTGCCTGTCCGCTAATAGAAGTCATTCCATTAGAGAATCTGCACCACAAAGTTGAAGAATACAGTTTCCAATCCATTGACGCCTCAAAAACGAGGTCAACAGACTCTCCTGCCTTCACTGAGAGGATTTGCTCTTCTTCTGGGAAAGAAGGAGTCACAGGTGCCCCCTCATCCTCAGAACAAGCCACAACCACCACAGCTACAGCCATAAGCCACATTTTTGATAATATGTTTATATATTTCATACGTCTATTCTTTTGACATTACATGTTAATATCCTTGTTTCTTCAGATAATCATACTCCTCCTTAGAAATCCATTCAACTATAGTAGGGTATGTACCTAACGGACCTGCTGATTCGTATCCTTCTACATAGAAAGTATGATACAGCAGGGCAAATCCCTGACATACATTAAAGTATGAAACTACTCCAGTATAAGGCACAGCCAAAATCATATCCGTACCCAATACTGCTCCACCTGTAACTTCAGATAATTTGGTAACAGCCTGAGTTTCCATCTCAACTTTGGGTTCAAGTGGTTTCTGCGTATTAAAACTGATTTTCAAGTCCATTCCATCCAAGAAGAAATCATTAATGATTACCCCATTTTCCTTTTCCGGATCTTGTTCCACAGTCACCAGGCGGAAACTTGTATTCTGCATATAGTCTGCAAAGAAATTAGACGTTACTTTGGCATATCCTACAAAACGCTGAATATCAAACGGACAAATCTTTACAAACTGCACTTTCGTCTCATCTCCATATATATCCCAGATTTTATCTTGTGGCGCAACCAGTCTCAAATTAATACCCAAAGAGTCTGTATCCTCAAAGTTATCATAAAAACCTTTGATTTTTACAGAAGAAGCCAACTCGCCAGCCTTAATGGTAACCGAGTTTGACTGCAGTTCATAATGTAAGCCTTCAATGGCATTACTTCCTTTATCAACTACCTCTACGGCATAAGTACGATCATAGTCGCATGCCGTAGTAGCAGATATAGGAATATCATAATAGGTATCCGAACTTTGTATGGCAATGGTCTGCAACGAATCAGAGAACATTACATAGTCAGGACCTGCATAGGAAACACGGTCTTCGCTGCATCCGACAAACAATGTGGCAGCAAAGGCAAATATTCCCAATTTTCCGAAAAATCTTTTCATCGTTATTCCTTTATATTATTTCGTTATTTATTACTTTCATTCGGTTCAATGGCAGAGCCCGGCAAGTCAAGTTCATGCTGAGGAATCGGCCATACAAACAAGGGATTGCCGGCCTCAATTTTCAGGCTGCTTCCATCTCTCACACTTTGTTCCTGCGGCTTACGTTCAAAACCTTTACCCCAACGTTTCAAGTCCTGCAAACGGAATCCTTCCATGAACAACTCACGGAGACGTTCCTTGTCAATTTCGTCCAGCCAGTTTTCTGAAGTCAAAGTGGCAGAACCATACGTTTGATAGCGAGCCTGACGCAAGGTAGAAATGTCTGCAGACGCTTTTGCAAAGTCTTCTTTCTGGCAATATGCCTCTGCACGAATCAGGTATTGTTCTGACAAACGGAATACTTTCGGCATATTTACATGATAAATACGGTAATTGGAAACAAATTCCATGTTTCCATAATACTTTACCAGCAACGGCCAAACAAGCCCGTGAGCATATCCGGTAGGCATATCCTGGAAGAATGAAACATAACGCAAGTCATTACCTTCATACGTATTCAGTGCTGCTTGTCCAGGTACATAATCCGGGCGATAACTAATTTCATCAAAATTCAAGAACACCTGTCCCAATTTTCCTCCATAAGATGTAGGGAGGAAACCGACTTTCCAGATAGTCTCAGTGGAAGCATCATATTTCCACATATAGTCATAATATGACATATCGTTTGTATAGACTGTAGTGGCGCTTGAAAGCAAATATAGCTTACTGTCAATCAGCTCAGAAGAATACTTAATCGCATTATCCCAGTCCTGCATATAAAGGTATACACGGGCCATCAGCGCCTGCACGGTAAACTCATTAAAATAGGGCGAATCATAATAGTCGGATGCCACAAGCGTAGTACCTTCCTCCGGTTCCATGTAATCGTATGCTTTTGTCAAATCATCCAGAACAAACTGATATGAATCATACAAAGAGGCACGCTTCATTTCGCCCGGATTAGAATAACTTGATACAAGCACTACACCCAGTTCATCTTTAGCCGTAGCCGGATCGTATGCCTTACAGAAACATTTAATTAATTCTGAATAAGCCAATGCACGGGCAAAATGCACCTCTCCCTTATAGGCTTCCAGTTTCTCGTAAGCATCATCATCCACAATGTTATTCTCCCATTTAGCCACTTGTTCAAAGAAGAAGTTACAGTCACCGATAACCTTGTAAAGTGAACCGTAAACAGCTTCAATATCCGCATTGGTAGGATTGATGTTCCAGCGCCAAATATCACCGTAAGCATTGGAATAGCCATTTACTGCGTATACCAAATCAGACTGGATGTCAGGCAGCAAAGTCAAGTTACCGCTATACAAATAGCGGCTCATAAAGTCTGAGTAAATTCCCATGACAGCCTGATTGGCTTCTTCCACTGTAGTAATGGATTGATCGGCCAAAATAGCATGTGTAGGGTCCTTGTCCAAACATGAAGTAGAGAACAACATCGCCGCTACTCCCAATAAATATATTTTAAAGTTTCTCATCGTTGTCTTCAGCTTTTAAAAATTCAATTCTACGCCCAAAGTAAACTGACGTGACATAGGATATTGCGCACGGTATATATTAGCAGAGAATTCCGGGTCAAGTCCGGTGAACTTAGTAAATGTCAATAAGTTCTGTCCTTGTACATATACACGTGCTCCGTTAAAGAATTTCGTACTTTTCAATACACTCTGAGGAAGATTGTAAGAAAGCATCAGGTTCTTCAAACGCAGGAAAGAAGCATTTTCCAGGTAATGGGTATCAAACTGAGGTGTGATTCCATGGCGAGGAATATCTGTCACATCTCCTGGTTCTTTCCAGCGGTCATAAAGCAAACGTTTTGACTGATTGTAAGAAGTATACAAACCATTACTTTCGTCCATAATGCGGTCATTGTTGTAAGCCCAACGGTCGGCCATCCAGCTGAACTGTGCAGAAAGCATCAAGCCCTTCCATGAAAGTGTTGTTCCGAAACCTCCTTGCCACGGAGCAATGAAGCTTTTTCCTTCAATCAGCACACGGTCTTCTTCGCTGAACACATTGGTTATTTCACCGTCTTTAGTATACCAGAGTGCATCTCCGTTTGCCGGATTCACACCTGCATAACGTACCATGTAGAAGTTTGCTACGTCATGTCCTACCGCATACATGTTTACGTTGCTGTCTACATACTGATCGATTCCGTTATAAAGTTCCGTAAGCTTGTTTTTATTGTAAGAAGCATTGGCAAACACATTCCATGTAAAATCTTTTGTACGAATGATGTCAGCATCTACCGAGAGCTCGATACCACGGTTAACCATTGCACCTACGTTATCCCAATAAGCTCCGTAACCTCCGTCTGCATAACTTACCGGTACCTGCATCAACATATCAGAAGTCAGCTTGTTATAGAACTCTGCCGTAAAGTTTACGCGATTAAAAAAGCCCAGACGCAATCCTACGTTAGTAGTCCAAAGCTTTTCCCAAGTAAGATTCTCATTTCCACGCTGTGAGGGTTTGATACCTGTTTCACCCAAATAGTTAGAGCTACCCGTTACCAAAGCCAGATGTTCATAGTTAGAAATAGAGGAGTTACCAGAAGTACCTGTACTGAAAGTCAACTGAGCATTGGTAAGCCAGTCGTAATCTTCAAAGAATTCTTCCTTCTTGAAATCCCACATCAATCCTACAGACCAGAATCCGGCCCAACGATTATCTTTACCAAAACGTGAAGAAGCATCTGCACGTACAGAGAAATCTGCATAATATTTACCATCCAGGTTATACTCGCCACGGCCAAAGAAAGACAAGAATGCATATTCTGTAGTAGAATCCCCCCATGAACCAGCAAATGAACCTGATGAAAGATTAACCAATGCGTCATTGTTCTGCTTGCTTGTGGTTACATTGAAATTCTCTGAATGATAATTCACGCCTTCCTGTCCCAACATAAAGTTAAAGTCATGACGGTTTTTCAGGTTAAAGTGATAATTCACCGTATTAGTAATGGTCAGGGTAAGATTATCCAAAGATGAACGTCCGGCACTACCCAGTCCTGCATTCAAAGAATAACTTGGAGTAGAAGTTGAGAAACCAGTATCATGTGAATAGTCTACACCAAACTGCGAACGAATAGTAAGTCCCTCAATCGGAGTCACTTCCGCAAAGACAGATGAAATGACCTTGTAAGTCTTATATTTTATCGGATTGTTTATCAACCACTCAATAGGGTTCACTCCGCTTCCTTTCCAGGTTCCATCATTGGTAGAAGCCAAAGAGCCGTCTTCATTGTAAGGATTCCAGTAAGGCAGCATAAAGTGTGAAGCAGAAATAGGTGCATAAATTGCATAATCTCCATCCACAGCCTGCTCGGTTTCCTGATAAGCAAGCATGGTACTTGTTCCTAATTTCAGCCATTCTTTTGCACGGTTTTCCACATTGGCACGTACATTATAACGACGGAAAGAAGAACCGAAAGTAATACCATCCTGATCAAAGAATCCTCCAGAAACATAATAGTTGGTCTTATCAGTAGCGCCATTTACAGAAAGAGGCTGTCTCAAAATAGAGTTGAGATGGCCTCTTTTGTTTTATTTCAAAT
>OHAY01001062.1_pt1 | contig 26778 bp, 20 predicted proteins | sample 1577191 | NCBI WGS metagenome assembly OHAY01 (sample SAMEA3541504, study PRJEB24748) | human gut metagenome | biome: human gut; feature: human-associated habitat; material: faeces | place: China | collected 2012 | reverse complement strand
GGGGCATGGGATAGCGCGACGGGTCTCCGCCCTGCGCCGCGCGGTCAAGGGCCGCACCGCCGGGGTATGGCATGCCGAGCAGCCGCGCGACCTTGTCAAAGCACTCCCCTGCCGCGTCGTCGCGCGTGCCGCCGAGAATGCGCAGCTTCGTATAGTCCTCGACATCGACGAACATGGTGTGCCCGCCGGAGACGACGAGGCACAGAAACGGCGGCTCGAGGTCCGGATAGGCCAGATAATTGGCCGCGATATGGCCCTTGATATGGTGGACCGGGATGAGCGGCACATCGAGCGCCAGCGCGGCCGCCTTGGCAAAATTCACGCCGACGAGCAGCGCGCCGATAAGGCCGGGCGCATAGGTCACGGCGACGGCGTCCAGCTCGCCGCGCGTCAGGCCGGTGTTCTCCAGCGCCTGCTCGGCAAGACCGTAGATGGCCTCAATATGCTTGCGCGAGGCGATCTCCGGCACAACGCCGCCGTATTCGCGGTGCAGCGCGACCTGCGAGGCGATGCAGTCCGTCAGGATGCGTCTTCCGTCCTCCACAATGGCGACGGCGGTCTCGTCGCAGGAGGATTCAATGGCAAGGATCCGCATGATCGAGCTCCTTTCTGAGGATCAGCGCGTCCTCTCGGGGCGCGAGATAGTAATTGGGCCTGCGCCCGATGCAGGCAAAGCCCGCTGCGGTATAGAGCCGCTGGGCCGGGAGATTGGAGGCACGGACCTCCAGCGTCAGAGAGCCGATGCCGCGCGCAGCCAGCCTTTCCTGCAGCGCCTGCAGAAGCGCCTGTGCCGTACCGCGGCGGCGCAGCTCCGGCACGACGGCCAGATTCATCATATCGGCCTCCGGCGGCACGAGCTGCGCGCCGACATAGCCCGCAAATGCGCCGTCCAGCCGCGCGACGAGCCAGAGGCTGAAGCCGGTTTCCAACTCCTCCGCAATGGAGTTTTCGCTCCAAGGCGCGGAGAAGCACAGACGCTCCAGCGCGGCGATGTCCGCCACATCGGCGGCGGTCATTTCCTGAATTTCGATCATTTGGCAGCGTACCAGCTTTCTCCCTGCTTGGCCTCGGCCACGAGCGGGACCCGCAGCGCAGCGGCGTGCTCCATCTCGTTCGTGACGATCTGCATGACCTGCTGCGCCTCTTCCTGCGGGCACTCGACGATCAGCTCATCGTGCACCTGCAGCAGCAGCCGGGCCTGCAGCCCATCGAGCGCATGGAACACGCGCACCATGGCCAGCTTGATGATGTCCGCCGCGCTGCCCTGCACGGGCGTGTTGAGCGCGATGCGCTCCGCACCGGAGCGGACGTTGAAATTCGAGCTTTTGATCTCCGGAATGGCGCGGCGGCGGCCGAAGATCGTCTCCACATAGCCCTTCTCGCGCGCCGTCTCCTTGATATCGTGCATATAGGCGCGCACGCCGCTGTATTTTTCGAGATAGCTGTCGATATAGGCCTTGGCCTCCGCACGGGACACGCCGATGTCCTGCGCCAGCGAGAACTCCGAGATGCCGTAGACGATGCCGAAATTCACGGCCTTGGCATGGCGGCGCATGAGCGGCGTGACGGATTCCAGCGGCACGCCGAACACCTGCGAGGCCGTCACGGCATGGAAGTCCGCACCGGAGCGGAACGCCTCCTGCATGCGCGTATCGTCCGCGATATGCGCCAGCACGCGCAGCTCGATCTGGCTGTAGTCCGCGTCGACCAACACCCAGCCGGGGCGCGGGACGAACATGCGGCGAATTTCGCTGCCGAGCTCTGTGCGCACGGGGATGTTCTGCAGGTTCGGGTCCGTGGAGGACAGGCGGCCCGTCGCCGTGACCGTGTTCTGAAACGTCGTGCGGATGCGGCCGTCCGGCCCGATGACCTTCTGCAGGCCGTCGGCATAGGTGGACTTCAGCTTCGTGAGCATGCGGTAGTCCATGATGGCCTGCACGGCAGGATGCCGGTCGCGGAGCTTTTCGAGCACCTCGGCATTTGTGGAATAGCCGCTCTTCGTCTTTTTGACGGGCGGCAGGCCGAGCGTTTCAAACAGGAACACGCCGAGCTGGCGCGTGGAATTGAGATTGAACGTCTCTCCGGCATAGCCGAAGATCAGGCTCTCGCAGGCGTCGATGCGCTCGGAGAGCATCTCGCCGAAGTCATGCAGGGCCTGCGCGTCGACGAGGATGCCGTCGTGCTCCATCTGCGCCAGCACCGGGCACAGCGGCAGCTCGATGTTCTCGAACAGCGGCTGCATGCCCTGCTCGCGCAGGCGCTTGCCGAGCTCCTCCGTCAGGCCGTCGATGCAGGCCGTCCGGATGGCAAGGACGCTTTCCTGCGGGAGCGAGGCCTCGTCCGCAGGCGGGATGTGCAGATAGTCCTGCGCGAGCTGCGGCAGGGCGTAGGCTCCGCGCGTCGCATCGAGCAGATAGGCCGCCACAGCCGTGTCGAACACGATCCCGGCAGGCTCAACGCCAAGGGCCAGCAGCGCGCGCAGCAGCGGCTTGCTGTCGTGCACGGTCTTCGGCACGTCCGCCGCAAACAGGCGCTGCAGCAGCGGCACATAGTCCGTTCCGAGCGTTTCGCGGCGCAGCACATAGGCCGTCTGGTCCGGGCCGTCCATGTGCGGCGCGGCCACGAGCATCGAGAGATCGTCCGCGGCAGCAATGCTGAGCGTCACGCCTGATAACAGCGGCTGCGCCTGCTCCGGGGTCTGCACGTCCAGAAGCGTGCAGGAGCCTGTCACGGGCTGCGCCGGTTCCTCCGACTCGTCCTGCTCCAAAGCGGCGCTGCGCAGGCCGTAGCGGTCGATGAGGCGCTGGAATTCCAGCGTGGTGAACAGGTCATACAGCGCCCGGCGCTTCGGCGGCCGGATGAGATTGTTCTCCGGCGTGAAGTCGATGGGCGCATCGCAGCGGATCGTCGCCAGCTCATAGGAAAGATAGGCCGACTCGCGGCCGTTTTCGAGCTTATCAAACAGCTTTCCCTTCATGTTTTCCCGGGAAAGGTTGGCATAGACGCCGTCGAGCGTACCGAAGCGCTTCAGCAGGTCGTTTGCCGTCTTCGGCCCGACGCCCGCTACACCCGGGATATTGTCCGAGCTGTCGCCCATAAGAGCCTTCAGATCGATGAGGCGCTTCGGCTCCAGCCCGTATTCCGCGCGGAAGACGTCCGGCGTGTAGCGCTCCGTCCGCGTCTGCCCGCCCTGCGTGCGCACCAGGCGCACAGAGACGTGCTCGTCGACGAGCTGCAGGCTGTCGCGGTCTCCCGTCAGGATAACGCAGTCCCACCCGGCCTCCTCGCACAGACGGCCGACCGTGCCGAGCACATCGTCCGCCTCCCAGCCCTCGCAGGCATAGACCGGGATGCTCATCGCGGCGAGCACCTGCTTCATGACCGGCATCTGCATGGCAAGCTCCTCCGGCATGGGATGGCGCGTGGCCTTATAGCCGTCATAGCGCAGATGGCGGAACGTCGGCGCATGCAGGTCGAACGCCACGCACAGCGCGTCCGGTTTTTCCTCGCTGCGCTCCTTTTCCAGAATATTCAGAAAGCCGTAGATCGCATTGGTATAAAGTCCGTCCCGGGTCGTCAGCGGCCGCACGCCGTAAAACGCGCGGTTGATGACGCTGTTCCCGTCCAGGATCATCAGCTTCATATGGTATCTCCTTCGATCAGATGCGCTTCCACTTTGCGCCCTGCGGCGTATCGATGACCTCGATGCCGCGTGCCTTCAGCTCATCGCGGATGCGGTCGGCCTCCGGCCAGTTCTTCGCGCGCTTTGCTTCGGTACGGGCGGCGACGAGCGCGTCGATCTCCGGGTCGTGCTCCTCCTCCGGCCGGGCGCTGCGTGCCTTCTCTGCCGCGGAGAGCAGGTTCAGGCCGAGCACCTCGTCAAAGCTGGCAAGGGCTGCGAGCTTCGTGGCATCGTTCGTCTTTGCCTTCAGCACATCATAGACGGCCGTCACGGCGAGCGACGTGTTGAGGTCGGCGTTCAGCGCACCGAGGAAGCGCTCCTTCAGCGCCTCGAAGGCCTCCGCGTCGACCGCGCCGTCCTCCGGGCGCAGGGCCGCGATGCGGGCGATGAGCTTTTCGTAGGTCTGTGCCGCATTGTCGAGGTTCTCCCACGAGAACACAAGGTTGCGGCGATAATGGCTCTGCAGGCAGAACAGGCGGTAGACGATGGGATCGTAGCCCTTCTCCTCCAGCAGGGACACCGTGAGGAACTCGCCCTTCGACTTGGACATCTTGCCGGACTCCGTGTTCAGGTGATGGACATGGAACCAGTAATTGCACCACTTGTGGCCGAGGAAGGCCTCGGACTGGGCGATCTCGTTCGTGTGATGCGGGAAGGCATTGTCGATGCCGCCGCAGTGGATATCCAGATATTCGCCGAGATGCTTGATGCTGATGCACGAGCACTCGATGTGCCAGCCGGGATAGCCGACACCCCACGGGGAGTCCCACTTCAGGGCCTGATCCTCGAACTTGGACTTCGTGAACCAGAGAACGAAGTCATTCTGATTGCGCTTGTTGGAATCCTCCTCGACGCCCTCGCGCACGCCGACGGCAAGGTCCTCCTCCTTATGGTCGTTGAAGACATAGTATTTTTCCAGCTTGGACGTGTCAAAATAGACATTGCCGCCCGCAAGATAGGCATAGCCCTTGTCCAGCAGGGTCTGCACCATGTGGATGTATTCCGGGATGCAGTTCGTGGCAGGCTCCACAACATCCGGCCGCTTGATGTTCAGCTTGGCACAGTCAGCGAAGAACGCATCAGTATAGAACTTTGCGATCTCCATGACGGTCTTATGCTCGCGGCGCGCACCCTTGAGCATCTTGTCCTCGCCGGTATCGGCATCCGAGGCCAGATGGCCGACGTCCGTGATGTTCATCACGCGCTTGACGGGATAGCCCATGTAGCGCAGACTCTTCTCGAGCACGTCCTCCATAATATAGCTGCGCAGGTTGCCGATGTGGGCGAAGTGATAGACCGTCGGGCCGCAGGTATACATTTTGACGAGCTTCGGGTCTATGGGGGTGAAGAGCTCCTTCTTATGGCTCAGGGAATTATAGAGATACATCTTGATCCTCCTTCAATTTTTCCTCTAATTTTTCGATACGCGCATACAGGGCGTCCAGCTCCAGCCGGACAGGGTCTGGCGTGTGGATATGGTCGAGCTTCTCGCCGTTGCGCCGGACGACGCGGCCGGGCACGCCGACAACGGTGGAGTCCGGCGGCACCTCGTGCAGCACAACGGAATTTGCTGCAATGCGGGCGTTGTCGCCGACCTTGAACGGACCGAGCACCTTCGCGCCGCTGCCGACCATGACGTTGTTGCCGAGCGTCGGGTGGCGCTTGCCGCTCGTCATGCCCGTGCCGCCGAGCGTGACGTTCTGATAGAGCAGGCAGTCATCGCCAATCTCCGTTGTCGCGCCGATGACGATGCCGGTGCCGTGGTCAATGACGAGCCGCCTGCCGATCTTCGCAGCAGGATGGATCTCGATGCCCGTGCGCCGCCGCGCAAACTGTGAGACCCAGCGGCCGAGAAAGCGCAGCCGGTGTTCATAGAGCCAGTGCGCCACGCGGTAATACATCGTGGCGTGCAGGCCGTTATATAACCAGAAGACCTCCCAGCCGCTGCGCGCTGCGGGATCATTGCGGCGGTATGCCTCTATGGTTTCTTTTAACCGCATTCTTTCGCCTCCAAACAAAAAACTGCCAGCCTCGGATCGCTCCAGAGGCGGGCAGTGCTCGCGGTTCCACTCTGATTTCTTGCTCCGGCCTTGACGCGGCCAACGGGGTCTCCCCGGCGCTCACGGGCGCACGCTTCGCACGGAGTCCGCCGCGCCCGCTCTCAGCCAATGACGGACGCTCTCTGCGGCAGACGGCCCGGCTACTCTTCCCGGTCACAACGCCTATATTATTGGTATTATATTACCATCAAGGGTCTGCGGTGTCAAGGTTTTTCCGCAAATTACACCGCCCGCGGACATTCGTCCGTGTATATTCATCGTGATATACAAAATTTTTCACAGGGCCCGGAATGGGCTTGCTTTTCTTTCGTGAATTTACTATAATGCAAGCGAGCGCAAATCCAGAATCTCCGTCATTTTTACCAATCGCAGTCTTTCCGAGTTCGGAACATCCCCGCGGAAACTATGTGAGCAGGAGGAACCTTCATGTTTCAGAATGTACAGCAGATCCAGGATTTTATCCGCCAGAACGGCATCGCATTTCTCGATTTCAAGATGATCGACCTTCGCGGCAGGTGGAAGCACCTGTCCATCCCCGCAGCCCGCTTCAACGAGGACATCATGACGCACGGCATCGGCTTTGACGGCTCGAACTATGGCTACGCGCAGGTCGAGCGCAGCGACATGGTCTTCCTGCCGGACATCACGACGGCGGTCGTCGACCCGTTCGTCAAGGCGCCGACGCTCACGATGATCGGCGATGTCATGGTCATCGACCATCCGGCAAACCGCCCGTTCGACCAGTATCCGCGCAATGTCGCCAAGAGCGCCATCGCCCACATGCAGGCTCTCGGCGTCGCGGACGAGATGATCATCGGGCCGGAATACGAGTTCCATGTGTTTGACGGCATGACGCGGACCGTCCGCCCGGATGCCGTCGGCTACCGCCTGCAGTGCAGCGAGTCCGTCTGGTCCGCCGGGGAATTCCCGAACAACGGCTTTCACACCGGCCCGCACGATGGCTACCACGCCGATCTGCCCAGCGACCGCACGTTTGACCTGCGCAACCAGATCTGTCTCGAGCTTGCCAAGTGGGGCGTGGACGTCAAGTATCACCACCATGAGGTCGGCGGCTCCGGCCAGCTGGAGATCGAGGTCGAGCTGGGCGAGATGACCCGTCTGGCAGACGCCACGATGGCCGCAAAATACGTCATTCGTAATACGGCCGCCGCGAACGGTATGACGGCCACTCTGATGCCGAAGCCCATCTACGGTGAGGCCGGCAACGGCATGCACGTACACATGCTCCTGCGCAAGAACGGTCAGCCCGTGTTCTACGATCCGGATGGCTATGGCCAGCTCAGCCGCACGGCCATGCACTTCATCGGCGGCCTGCTGACGCACGCCCGCAGCCTCTGCGCCATCACGAACCCCAGCACGAATTCCTACAAGCGCCTCATCCCCGGCTTCGAGGCCCCTGTCACCATCGGCTATGCCATGGCGAACCGCAGCGCCGTCGTGCGCATCCCGGCCTATGTTAAATCGCCGGACAAGAAGCGCTTCGAGCTCCGCAACCCGGACGCGATGTGCAACCCGTACTTTGCCTACGCTGCCATTCTGATGGCAGGCCTCGACGGTATTGAGCACGAGATCGATCCGGCAGGACGTGGCTGGGGGCCGTTTGACTTCAATCTCTTCGACCTCCCGGCAGACGAGCGCAAGCGCCTCGGCCACCTGCCCGCCAGCCTCGACGAAGCACTTGATGCGCTGGAAGCGGATCACGACTATCTCACGCGCGGCGGTGTGTTCCCGATGCCGCTGCTCGAGACGCTCGTCAAAACGCTCCGCGCCGACGCGCAGGAGATCAGCCGCATCCCGCACCCAGCGGAGTTCGACCGCTATTTCGATCTCTGACCGAACCGTATTGGCCCCGTATTCCTTCCGGAGTACGGGGCTGCGCATGTAAAAGCCCACAAGTATGACGCGGGAGGGGCTAAGCGGTGTTCCGGTTGAGACGATCCGCAATTTGATTTTCTGGAGGAAGCAAAAAATGAAAAAAGGAACAATCGGACAGACGGGTCCTGCTGCCAACATCGGCCGCAGACTCTTTGCCCTCCATTCGGCTGCATGCATTCTGCGGGGTCTCATCGGATGAGGGGCGCTAGGATCGCCGGGCTGCTGATTCGCCAGGCCCGTCTCCGGCGGGACTGGAGTCAGGACGGCCTGTGCCTGGGCATCTGTACTCCCTCCTACCTGTCCAAGATCGAGCAGGGCAAGGCAGAGCCCTCTCCGGAGGTGACGGAGCTTCTGCTTCGTCGTCTGGGCCTTGTCTGGATACCGGAGCCGGAGGATCTGAAGCCCTGCTGGAATGCCCTGCTTTCCGGCAGTCCCGGCTTTTTCCTTTGCTATGAGCAGCTGGTACTGCCCCAGCAGGAGAGACTTGCCTGCAGTCCGCTGGCGGCGGACATCCTGTTGCTGGCTGCCTTTTACACAGATACCATGCAGCCCCTGTCGGAGGAATGGGAGCCGTTTCTCTCCACCCGGCAGCTGGCTCTGCAGCGTGCTCTGCAGGGGCGGTGGGACGAGGCCGTGCGGCTGGAACCACTGCCGCTGCTGTCCTCGCTCCACGGGAAAGCCCTCTACACAAAGGGGGCGTATACGACCGCCATCGAGGTGCTCCGAGACGCCTACCGCTCGGCGGCAGACGCAGGTTATCCCCACATGATGCTTTCCTGCCGTATTCTTATAGGAAACTGCTACTCAGATCTGGGCCGCATGGAGGAAATGATGACCCATTTTTCTGTAGCGGAGCATCTGGCAGAGGCTCTTGGCGACACGGACAGCCTGGCATCCCTCCGCTACAATACCGCTGCCACGCAGCTGCAGCTCGGCCAGCCGGAAAAAGCCCTGCCCTACTTTTCCAGCCTCCCGCATCCCAGCTTTCTGGACCTGCACAAGCTCGCCATCTGCCATGAACAGTTAGGGCACCGGGAGCAGGCATTGGCAGCCGTCCAACAGGCGGAGTCTCTGACCGCCGGCGAGACAGAGCGGCAGATGCTGGCGCTGGTACGCTATCGGCTGGAGCATGCGGATTACCTTCACGACAGCGCCTACGGCGCGCAGCTGCTGGATTGCTTCCGGCAGCTGCAGGAGACATACCCCATGGGCTTCACCCGGTTCCACCTGCAGTGGGTGCTGGCATGGTACAAGGCGAACCGCCAGTACCGCCAAGCTTGCCGCCTGCTTGAGGATTTTCCTGTAATATAGTGTTTTTGCCAATCTAAGCGTGTCATTCTGGGAATAATTTTCCCATGATGACATGCTTTCTTTTTGTAAGGAGCTGTGCGATAATTATAACCACGAGGTGAACACTATGAAACAAACACTCTGGACGCGGGAATTTACCCGCATTACTGCCGCCACAGCACTGGGCGCAGCAGGCGGCATCATCAGTCAGTTTGCCCTATCGTTTCTGGTCTTTGACGAAACCGGCAGCACGCTGGCAGCGGCGCTGGTGGTCGCCATCCAGCTGATCCCGATGGTGCTGCTGCCGCTGATCGTCGCTCCCATGATGGATCGTCTGCCGCGTAAGCCTTTTCTGGTGTGGGGCGACCTGCTCAACGGTGTGTGCTACGCCGGAGCAGGACTGTTTCTGTTGCACAGTTCCTTTTCCTATATTGCTTATCTGGCCTTTTCCCTGCTTGTGTCGTGCCTTGGGGCCTTCGACGAGCTGGCCTACAACAGCTTTTATCCCCTGCTGTTGCCGAAGGGGCAGGAAGAGCGGGCCTACACCGTCTCAGCCATGCTCTATCCCATTTTGAAGGTTCTGATGATGCCGCTGGCGGCGGTGCTGTACGATAAGCTGGGCGTGGGACGGCTTCTGCTGATACAGGCCGCGCTTTCGGTACTGGCGGCCTTCCTGGAAAGTCGCATTCGCGTGCAGGAAAGCCGCCGGGATCAGGAGCCGCTGCTGTCTCTGAAAACATGGTGGCGGGATGTCCGGGAAGCAGCCGCCTATCTGCGGCAGGAGCACGGCCTGCACGGGCTCTATGCGTACATGTCCGTTACCAACGGCATGGCCTCGGGCTATTCTCCCTTGCTCATCGCCTTTTTCCGCACGGCGCCGGGCTTCACTACCGCCATGTATTCCTTTTTCTCCGTTGCGGAATTTGCCGGGCGCACCATCGGCGGAGCCATCCGCTACCGCTACTCTCTCCCGGAGAAAAAGCGCTTTGGCTTTCTGTTCGGTGTATATCAGACCTATGAGTTGATGGACACCTGCCTGCTGTGGCTGCCATATCCCCTGATGCTGGTGAATCGGGCGATCTGCGGCTTTCTGGGCATTCAAAGCGCCACCATCCGTCAGGCGGCAGTCCAGCGCTATATCCCCGACCGGCTGCGCGCCCGGCTCAACGCCTATGAGTCCATGCTCTGCACAGCGGCGGGAGCGGCGCTCTCTCTGGCCATCGGCGCACTGGGAGAGGTGCTGGATTACCGCCTCTGCATGACCGTCTGCGGTCTGATCACCATGGCGGTGTGCTGGCTGACGGTATTTCTGCGGCGGCGTCAGGTGCGCCAGGTGCTGGCGGACCGTCCCGGTGTGGACCAGATCCGGTAGATACCGGTCCGGTTTTGTTTCCGAACATAGGGCAAAGCGGCTATGGCCACTTTTTCACAAGACAAAACCGTCACTATTTTTTCGATCTTTTTTTATCAAATATCCCCCGGGGGAGCTTCCGGAACCGAATTTCGTATGCTAAAATGCATCACGAGAACGGGCGAAAGGGCCCGAAATGACAGGAGGACCACCCCCAATGAAACGAATTCTTGCACTGCTGCTGGTGCTGAGTGCCCTTCTGGCGCTGGCCGCATGCAGCAAAACCCCGGCAGTGACCGAAGACGAAGGCACGACGCTCGTCTACGGCAGCGGCGACTACACCCGCATCAACCCCGCCATGGATGAGCACGGCGAGATCAACGTGCTGCTCTTCAGCGGTCTGACCGCCCACAACGGCAGCAACGAGGTCGTTTCCGGTCTGGCTGAATCGTGGGAATACGATGAGAGCGCCTGCACCTACACCTTCCACCTGCGCGACGGCGTGAAGTGGCATGACGGCGAGCCGTTCACGGCCGAAGACGTAAAGTTCACGATCGAAGCCATCATGGACCCCGAAAACGGCTCGGAGAACGCGCCGAACTTCGAAGACGTGGAGGAGATCACCGTTCCCGACGACAAGACCGTCGTGTTCCGCCTGTCCGCACCGAACGTGGCCTTTCTTGACTATATGACCATGGCCATTCTGCCGCAGCACCTGCTGCAGGGCAAGGACATGCAGGAGTCGGACTTCTTCCGCCATCCGGTCGGCACCGGCCCGTACAAGCTGGAGAGCTGGGACGCCGGGCAGTCCATCGTGTTGGTCAAAAACGAGGATTATTACCTCGGTGCGCCGAAGATCGACCGCATCATCTTCAAGATCGTCACGGACGACAATGCGCAGGCCCTGCAGCTGAAGTCCGGCGAGATCGATCTGGCCCTGCTCGATCCGAAAAACGCGAAGGACTTTACGGACAAGGAGGGCTATACCTGCTATGACATGACGACGGCAGACTACCGCGGCATTCTCTTCAACTTCTGGAACGACTACTGGACGGAGAACCGCGACCTCATCCCCGCCATCTGCTACGGCATAGACCGGCAGGCCATCATCGACTCCGTCCTGCTCGGGCAGGGCATGGCCGCCTACGGTCCCCTGCAGCGCAACATTTATAACGACTCCAATGTAGAGCACTACGACTATGACCCGGAAAAGGCAAAGACCATTCTGGAGGACGCAGGCTGCACGATGAGTGAAAACGGCTTCTACGAACGAAACGGCAAGGAGATCGGCTTTGTCATCAGCGTCATGGCCGGTGAGCAGGACCGCATCGACATTGCACAGGCTGCCGCACAGCAGCTGCACGATATCGGCATCAACTGCACGGTCGACATTCCCGCACAGATGGACTGGGGCGGGCAGATGGCCTGCCTCATCGGCTGGGGCAGCCCGTTCGACGCCGACGACCACACCTATAAGGTGTTCGGCACGGACAAGGGCGCAAACTACTCCGGCTACTCCAATGCCGCCGTGGACAGCTACCTGAAGCTGGCCCGCGAGACCTCCGACCCGGAGCAGCGCCGCCAGTATTACGCCAAGTTCCAGGAGGCTCTGGCCGCCGATCCCGCCTATGCCTTCATCTGCTACATCGACGCGAACTATGTCGCCGTCGACGGTCTGCAGGGCATCGCGGCGGATACCGTACTCGGCCACCACGGCGTCGGCATTTTCTGGAATGTTCAGGAATGGACGATTGAGAAATAACAACGGAAAAAAGCATCGGGAGGCTCGCAGAACCGGGCCTCCCGCATGTACGTTTTAACAGGTGATCCTATGGCAGAGCTACTGGAAGTAAAAAAACTGTCCGTCAGCTTTTTCACCCCGGCGGGAGAGGTCCAGGCCGTGCGCGACGTCAGCTTTTCGCTGCGCGCGGGTGAGGTCCTCGCCATCGTGGGCGAATCCGGCTGCGGCAAAAGCGTGCTGTGTAAGAGCATCCTGCACCTGCTGCCGCCGAGCGCGCGGCGCAAGAGCGGCACGATCGCGGTAAATGGCCGTGATATCACGCAGCTGCGGGAACGCGAGCTGCAGAAGCTGCGCGGCTCATTGTTTTCCATGGTATTTCAGGACCCGATGACTGCGCTGAACCCCAGCTTGATGGCGTCCATGTTCAGGCCCGCCTTGGTGGCACCGATGTTCACCGAGCTGCAGACGATGTCCGTCTCGGCCAGTGCGCGGGGAATGGACTCGATGAGGCGCAGGTCGCCTGCCGAGAAGCCCTTGTGGACGAGGGCAGTGTAGCCGCCCACGAAGTTGACGCCCACCTTCTTGCCGGCGGCGTCGAGGGTCTTGGCAAAGTCCACCGGGTCGGCGTCCGGGCAGGCACCCAGCAGCATGGCGATGGGGGTGACGCTGATGCGCTTGTTGATGATGGGGATGCCGTACTCGGCGCTGATGTGCTCCACAGCCGGAACGAGCCGGGCGGCGCGGGTGGTGATCTTGTGATAGATTTTTTCGCAGGCTTTCCTGGGGTCCGGGTCGATGCAGTCCAGCAGGCTGATGCCCATGGTGACGGTGCGCACGTCCAGATTGTCCTGCGTGAACATCTCGATGGTTTCGAGGATGTCGCCGGTGTTCATCATGCTCATAGTAGTTTGCTCCTTAAATCGTGTGCATCGCGTCGAAAACTTCCTGGCGGGTGAGGTTGATCTGCATCCCCATCTCAGCGGCCAGAGCGTCCATCTTCTGGTGCAGCTCCTCGTGGGAGACGCTGCACTTGGAGATGTCCACCAGCATGATCATGGCGAACATGCCCTGCAGGATGCTCTGGGTGACGTCCTCGATGTTGATGTTCAGCTCACAGCAAAGGCCCGAGACACGGGCGACGACGCCCACGGTGTCGTGGCCGATGACGGTAATGAATGCTTTCATAATTCCTACCCCTTCTATATAAATGTTGACAAAACGAAAGGCTCTCCCCTTGGGAGAGGCTTACTCACCTCAAGTATAGCAGATTTCACGAAAAATGAACACTCTTTTTGGAAAAAAGAGCAGGGGAAAAGGGAAAAAGAATGTCTATCTCTGGCAGAACTTGCAAAAACCAGATGCAAACTGCCGGGCAGTGTGCTATACTTATCTATAAATATCGCCACAGGCTGAACAAAGGAGAGACAACGATGGAACAGCTTCTGAAGATCCTTGAAGACAATGCCCGGATGTCGGTGGAGGACATCGCGGCCATGCTGAATAAATCCCCCGCCGAGGTGGCGGCTATGATAGACCTGGCCCGGGCGCAGGGGATTATCAAGGGCTACAAGACCCTCGTGGACTGGGAGAAGGCCGGCGTGAACCGGGTGGAAGCCGTCATCGAGCTGAACGTCAGCCCCAAGAAGAGCCGCGGCTTTGACGAAATTGCCGCTACCATCGCCTCCTTCGACGAGGTGGAGAGCGTGCTGCTGATGAGCGGCGGCTACGACCTGCAGCTGGTCATCAAGGGCCAGACCTTCCAGGAGATCGCCCTGTTTGTGGCAAAGCGCCTGAGCCCGCTGGACGATGTGCTGTCCACTGCCACCCATTTTGTCCTGCGCACCTATAAAAAAGAGGGCCGCCTGTATCAGGACGAAGAGATCGATGAAAGAGAGTGCACGGTTCTGTGATGGATTACGATAAACTGATCGCGCCTGCCGCACGGGAGATGCGCCCCTCCGGCATCCGCAAATTCTTCGATCTGGCCGCTGATATGCCCGAGTGCATCAGTCTGGGCGTGGGCGAGCCGGATTTCAAAACACCGTGGGCTGTGCGGGAAGCAGGCATCGAGAGCCTGGAACATGGCCGCACCCGCTACACCGCCAACGCAGGCCTGAAAGAGCTGCGGGCGGAGATCTGCAGATATCTGGAGCGCCGGATGCACCTGCACTACGACCCCCTGCGGGAGGTGCTGGTGACCGTGGGCGGCAGCGAAGCCATTGATATGTGCATCCGCACCATCGTGCAGCCCGGGGATGAGGTGATCATCCCGGAGCCCTGCTTTGTCTGTTATGAGCCCATCACCACCCTGTCCGGCGGTGTGCCGGTGCATGTGCCCTGCCGCCAGGAGGATGAGTTCCGCCTCAGGCCCGAGGCCCTGAAAGCCGCCATCACCCCCAAGACCAAGCTCCTCATTATGCCGTTCCCCAACAACCCCACCGGTGCGGTGATGGAGCGGGAGGATCTGGAAGCCATTGCGGAGGTCCTGCGGGATACCAACGTCATGGTGCTTTCGGATGAGATCTACGCCGAGCTGAACTACGGCCTGCGGCCCCATGTCTCCATTGCCACCCTGCCCGGCATGGCTGAGCGGACCATTGTGGTGAATGGTTTTTCCAAGAGTTATGCCATGACCGGCTGGCGCTTGGGCTATGCCTGCGGCCCGGCTCCCATCATCAAAATTATGACCAAGATCCACCAGAGCGCCATTATGAGCGCCCCCACCACCAGCCAGTATGCGGCCATCACCGCCCTGCGGGAGTGCGACGGTGAGATCGACAAGATGCGGGATGAGTACAACATGCGCCGCCGCCTGGTGGTGCACGGCTTTAACTCTATGGGCCTGACCTGCTTTGAGCCGCGGGGTGCATTTTACGCTTTCCCCTGCATCAAGAGCACCGGTATGACCAGCCAGGAGTTCTGCACAAAGCTGCTGGAGCAGAAGCATGTTGCGCTGGTGCCCGGCGATGCCTTTGGCGCATCCGGCGAGGGCTACTGCCGTGTTTCCTATGCTTACAGCGTGGAGCACCTGACCGAGGCCATGAAGCGCATCCGGGAGTTCCTGAAAGATAATGGCATCAACAGCGGAGAGCAGTGAGGAGGAAGAACGATGGCAAAACTGAACTGCGTGACCGTTCTGGCCCCGGCCAAGCTGAATCTGGCGCTGGATGTGGTGGGCCTGCTGCCCAACGGCTACCATAATCTGGATATGACGATGCAGGCCATCACCCTGTATGAGCGGGTGGTGCTGCGCCGCAGCCAGAACCTGAGCCTGACCCTGCCGGGCAGCCCGGTGGCCGCCAACGATTCCAACACGGCCATCAAGGCGGCGCTGGCCTTCTTCCACTATACCGGCCTGCTGGCGGGTGTAGAGATCACCATTTACAAGAATGTGCCGGTGCGTGCCGGTATGGCGGGCGGCAGCGCCGATGCCGCCGGTGTGCTGGTGGGCCTGAACGTCCTTTACGGCGCAAAGCTCTCCATGAGTGAGCTCTGCGCGCTGGGGGCAAAGATCGGCGCGGATGTGCCCTTTGCCCTGATGGGCGGCACCTGTCGGGTGCAGGGCGTGGGCGATGTGATGAAAGCCCTGCCGCCCTGCCCGGACTGCTGGTTCACGGTGGTCATGCCCGATTACGGCGTTTCCACCCCGGAAGCCTTTGCCGCTTATGACAAAGTGGGCAGCAGCACCCACCCCGACTGCGAAGCCCAGGAAAAGGCGATCCGCGCTGAGGATCTGGCGGGTGTGTGTGCCGCCGCAGGCAACGCGCTGGAGGAATGCAGCGGTGCCAGAGACAACGAGGCCATCAAGACCGCGCTGAAAGAGAACGGCGCTGTCACTGCCCTGATGACCGGCAGCGGCGCGGCTGTGTTTGGCATCTTTGAGAGCGAAGAAGCTGCCCGAAGCGCCGCCGAGGCTGTCAGGGCACAGTGGCCGCAGGTGTATGTGGCCCGGCCCGATCGGGGCGGCGCGCGGGTCATCAGCCCGAAGTGGATGCTGTAACATGCATAACCTCCTTTCCAATGGGGAAAACTGCCCAAAGGAAAGGAGGTCTTTTTGTGCAGACCTTTTATAAAGTGTGCCTGATCCTGATGATCATTGGCGGCATCAACTGGGGGCTTGTGGGCCTGTTCCAGTTTGACTTTGTGGGCTGGCTGCTGGGCGGCAGCAGCTCCATCTGGTCGCGCATCGTGTTTACGGTGGTGGGCGTGGCCGCTGTCTGCGGCATCCCGGGGCTGTTTGCAGAAGAACCGGAAGAATAAAAAACGGCTGCTGCACGGAAAAAATGTGCAGCAGCCGTTTTTTGTGGATCATTCAGTTATCCCAACCCACCAGATCGGGCAGGGTGAGGGTCTCGTCCGAGCAGTGGGGGTCTGCGGGGCCGTCGGTGGGGGCGGTGGCCTTTTCCACAGCCCGCACGATCTCGCTGATGGCGGCGCAGTCCTCGGGCAGGTCAGTCTGGCTGCGGCCCGAGTGGGTGAACAGGATCTTGCCCAGATGGCCCACCACCAGCGTCAGCGGCAGCAGCTGAGGGGCTTTGGTGTCGTAGTGGTAACCGGCATCTCTGGCGGCCTTGTAGATCTTCTGGGCCGCAAAGCTCCAGCTCAACAGGCCGCGGGTCTGCTCTACGCCCAGGTAGCCGTACAGCACGCCAGGGCCGTCGCAGATGACAGGAAAGGGGAAATCTGAGCCGTGGGTGGCCTTTGCCACCGCCTGCGCCGAGGAACGCACCACACAGACAAGCCGTGCACCCTTGAGCTGGGGCAGCGTTTTCAGGTAGCGGGTGATATATTCGCGGCTGACAGGGTGGTCGAACCCGGGCAGGAAGATCATGCACAGCGGATGCTCCCCCTCGCACAGGGCGTAAAAATCATTGCCCGGCACCGTGGGGGTGTCGTAGGTGAAACGGGGGATGCTCGTCCCCACAAGATGTTCGCTTTTCATACCGCAATGCACATCCTTTCCGCAAGAACCTCTCCGGCATCGCTGCACCATGCCGCCTTCCCTGCTGGGATGCGGGGGCATCAGCGCCTGAGAGGCCGTCCTATAAAAAAATCCACACACTGGCCTTGTGGCAGGCCGGCGGTGGATGCAATGCTATAAAAAGATCCCGCCCGGTCGTCTGCGGCAATCAAACCTACCCTTACGGACAGGTGGGTGCCCTGTCGCCGGATTCACGCTTCCTCATCGAACCTCCATGGTCGACCCATGGCGGGGAGGTCTGCAATCCGCCGGAGAACTCCGGGCTCCCGTTGAATGATTAGTAGGATCATATAAACCGCAACAAATCGCGCCGGGCAGGAAGTCTTGCCTGGGAATCTGTCTGTGCTGGGGAATTACTCGATCTCGAACTGGTCGCTCAGGCGCTGCTCAAACAGCTTGCTGACTTCCATCAGAGTCTCGTCATCCTCCACAACGTCCAGATATTCGCCCTCGCTGTCCTCGCCTACGCTCAGGATGACCAGCTGTGCGTCCTCGTTGACATCCTCTTCATCCTCTGCGTATTCGACAACTGCAAGGTAATGCACGCCCTTATGGTCCAGTGCATCGATCACTTCAAATGTGACCTCATTGCCGTCCTCATCCTCAAGAGTCATCAGATCGGGCTGATATTCCTCTTCGGCGTTCGGGTTCTTGATCTCTTCTGCCATAAGATACGTTCTCCTGTCTATCCAAACCCAATCAAAGGGATGGTACTCAAATAAAATTACGCACACAGCCCGGGATCTGCTGCGTTCCCGCCGTCCCTTGCTGTGCTTATAGTGTAGCGTTTTTTTGCCTGCTCGTCAAGATGTTTTTCGCACAGAAAATGCGCGACAAATTTTCACGCATTTCCCTCTCGCTTCCCGGGCAGAAATATGCTATACTGAATTCTGCGTATCTCCCGCGTGCGGGGGAACTGCTATCAGAATATGAACGGAGGGATCTGTTTATGAATAAGACCCGTGTCCGGCTGGCGGCGCTGCTGCTGGCCGTGAGTTTTGCACTGTCCGGCTGCAGCCTTGTGAAAAACATCGGCGGCAGCAGCGGAGCCGGAACAAAGACCATCACCCGCCCGGCGGTGGAATCGGCCGAGCTGCAGTTCACCCACCCGGCGGCGGGGGAACCCGTGGCGGTGTTCGATACCACGGCGGGTGTGTTCCGGGCGGTGCTCTTCCCGGAGCAGGCCCCGCAGGCCTATGATAACTTTGTGGGTCTGGTGCAGGCGGGCTACTATAACGGCCTGACCGTGACCCGTGTGGAGCAGGACTTTGTGGTGGAGGCCGGTCAGGGAACTGACGGCAAGGGCACCACCATCTGGAATGGCAGCCGCTACCCGGCTGAGGCCACCGACAAGCTCCACCATTATTCCGGTGCCCTCTGCATGGCGGCGGACTCCTCCGGCCAGTGCGCCAGCGTCTTTTATATCATGTCCACTCTGCCCGGCGGGGATTCCATCACCCAGGAGCTCACCGACCAGATGAACAGTGCAGGCTACCGCGCTGAGGTCGTTTCGGCCTATCAGACCGCCGGCGGCGCACCCTACCTCGACTACACCGATACCGTGTTGGGCCAGGTGTACGAGGGGATGGACGTGGTGGACACCATCGCTCAGGTCGCCGTGGATGAGAACCAGAAGCCCACGGAAACGATCACCATCAACAGCGTCAGCATAGAGACATATCAGGCGCAGTAACAACTGAAAATGACAAAACCGGCTTTCCCGTGACACTACCCATATAAACGAAAAAGAGGCGCTGAAAAAGCGTCTCTTTTTGCTTCCGGTTCAAATTTCGCCGGGGTGCTCCTTGCGCCAGGCGAGGTAATCCTCCAGAATGACCGTGGCGCTGACGGAATCCAGAATGGCCTTGCGGTGGGCACCAAAAGTGCCCACCTCATCCAGGATGTCGGCGGCTTCACAGGTGGACTGCCGCTCGTCCCACATCCGCACGGGCAGGCCGCTCCAGATCTGCAAAGTCTTGCCCAGCTTGCGGCTCTTCTCGGCGCGCTCGCCCTCGGTGCCGTCCATGTTGAGCGGCAGGCCCACCACAATGAGCTCTGCCTTCTGCTCCTGGGCAATGCGGCAGACCTCGGCGGCCACCTTGGGCCGGGCCTTCAGGGTGATCTGCGGGGTGATGGGCGTGGTCAGGAACTCGGTGGGGTCGCAGACCGCAAGCCCCGTGCGGCTGGCACCGTAATCAACTGCTAGAATCTTCATGGGGAGAGCCCCTCCTGTTTTGCTGTTTTTCCTCAGTTTACCACAGAATAGATTTTTCTTCAATTTTGCGGTACAATAAACTCAATTATTATCCATTGCGCAGGGCTGACCCGATATGCCAAAGGCTCTCCCTTCGGGAGAGCTGGCAAAGCCGCAGGCTTTGACTGAGAGGGTGAGCTCGTTATAGAAAGTGAGAAAAACAATGTTACAGCTACTTCTGGGCGGCTCCGGCAGCGGAAAAACAACGCTGCTGTACCAGCGCATCCGCGCCCGGGCCGAAAAAGGGGAAAAAAGCATTCTGCTGGTGCCGGAACAATTCACTTCCAGCACCGAGGGCCGCATCTACCGTGAGCTGGGGGATGCCCTGTCCGGCATGGTGGAGAGTTTTTCTTTTACCAGTCTGGCAGAAAAGATCCTTTCCACCGAGGGCGGCGCAGCGGTGCAGACCCTCTCTGACGCAGGCCGTGCCGTGCTGGTGCGCCGGGCGCTGGAAGAGCTGCAGGACAATGTCCACTATTATCACCGCCACCGGCGCAGTGCGGCCTTTTGCCAGATGGCGGCTCAGACCATCGACGAGCTGAAAAGCGCGGGCCTTTCCGGCCGGCAGCTGGCACAGCTGGCCGGTGCCTGCGGAGCCGAGAGCGGTAAGCTCAGTGAGCTGGCCCTCATCTTTCAGGGCTACGAGACCCTGCTGGCCCGCAGCGGCATGGACCCCTCTGACCGGCTGGAGCTGGCCGGAGCCCGGCTGGAGGAAGCACTGGCCCGGCACAGCCTGCCGGAGTTTCTGCAGGACCGGGCGGTGTTCATTGATGAGTTCGATACCTTCAACGCCCCCAAAAAGCGGCTGCTGGGGGCCATGCTGGCGGCGCTGCCCAGCGTGACGGTGGCCCTCTGCGATGATGGAGCCCCCTTGCTGCCCGGTGACCTGAGCCTGTTCTCCGGGGCCAAGCAGGTGGCGGCACAGCTGCGCCAGCTGGCCCGGAAAAATGGGGCAGAGGTGGCCGTTCCGCAGCTTTTGCGCAAGGATCTGCGCCACCGGAACGCCCCGGGCCTTGCCGCAGTGGCAGAGCTGCTGGAAACCGGCAGCTGCACCGCGGATGCCCCGGCGGGCGAGGTGCGGCTTTTTGCCGCGCCCAGCCGGGAGGAGGAGGCCCGTGCCGCTGCCGGTGCCATCCGGCGGCTGATGCGGCAGGGCGTGCGGTGCGGAAAGATCGCTGTGGTCTGCCGCGATATCGCCAAGTATCGTGCCGCTGTCCGGTATGAGTTCCGGATGGCGGAGATCCCCCTGTACTGCGATGAACCCACCACCCCGGAATTCAGCGCCCCGGCCACGGCGGTGCGGGCCCTGCTGGAGATCGCCCGGGGAGCCGACCTGACCGAGAACCTGACCACCCTTGCCAAGACCGGCCTGTGTGCTCTGAGCGAGGAGCAGGTCTGTGCGCTGGAAAACTATGCCTACACCTGGGCCCCCACGGCGGCGGCCTGGCGGGAGAAGTTCGAGCGTAGCCCCAAGGGCTTTGGAGAACAGGAGCTGACCGAAGAGGACCTCCGCAACCGGGAGCGGGCAGAACATGCCCGTGCCCTGCTCGTGGGGGCAGTGGATGCATTCCGGGCCAAGGTGCGCGGGGTCAACGCCGAGGCCATCAGCCGGGCGGTGTATTTCTGCCTGAAAACGCTGGGGGCTGAGGAACAGCAGGCCGCTCAGGTAAAGGCCATCCGCGCGGGCCGGGGCATCCCGGCGGCAGAAGAAGCCGCCCGCGAGTGGAACGTGGTCATGGGGCTGCTGAACGAGATGGCCCGCCTGCTGGGGGAGCAGACCGTGACTGTGGCCGAATACGAGGATCTGTTCGGGCTGCTGCTCCGCTCGTCCGACCTGGGGCACATCCCCCAGACCCTGGATGCGGTGGTGCTGGCCAGCGCAGGCAAGATGCGTCTGGACGCGCCGGACTATGTGTTCGTACTGGGGCTGGCCGAGGGGGAATTCCCGGCCGCGCCCGGCGAGGTGGGTCTGCTGACCCACGCCGACCGCGATGCCCTGATGGCGCAGAAGATCGACTTGCCCGACTGCTTTGAGAACCGTGTGGTGCGTGAGCAGGTCTGCTTCTACAAGGCCCTGACCGCCCCCGCAAAGGGGCTGTGGCTCAGCTGGCCCAAGGGGCAGGGGCAGACCCTCTGTGCTGCGCTGGAACCCCTTGTGGAAGCACTGGCCCCCGCTGCCCCGGAGCTGGAACTGACGGACCTTGCGGCCACTCCCGCAGATGGGCTGGACTGTCTGGGCGGCGGCTGGCCCCTGACGGAGACCGAGCGTGCCAGCCTGACAGAGGCCCTGCACACCCCCGGCGAGACCGAGCCGCAGGGCCTTGCCCTGCTGCGCCGGATGGCCGACACTGCCCCCCGGCAGGTGCATGACCTGCCTGCGCTGGAAGCGCTGCTGGGGCGGAAGCTGCGCATTTCGCCCAGTCAGCTGGAAAAATATTATACCTGCCGCTACGGCTACTTTTTGCAGTATGTGCTGGGGCTCAGGCCCCGCCGCCGGGCCGAGCTTTCCGCCGACCAGAGCGGTACCCTGATGCACTGGGTGCTGCAGATGGCGCTGGACCCTCACCCCGGCCCGGACAACCCCATGGCGGCGCTGCAGCCCTTTATGGAGCTGGACGATGAGGCCATGGCGAGCCTTGCCGCGCTGCTGGTGGATGAGTACGCCAAGCGCTATCTGCCCGAGGATACCGCCCGCTTTGCCTATCTGCTCTCCCGCCTGAAAAAGAGCATGACAAGCCTGCTGCTCTACCTGCGGGATGAGCAGCGGCAGTCCAGCTTCAAGCCTGTGGCCTGTGAGCTGAAGATCGGCCGGGGCGAGGATGCCGTGCCTGCCCAGGTGTATCACCTGTCGGACGGGCGCACCGTCCAGCTGGTGGGCACCGTGGACCGTGCCGACGAGTGGGTGGAGGAGGACGGCACCCGCTGGGTGCGGGTGGTGGACTACAAGACCGGCACCAAAAAGCTGGACCTGAAGGAGGTCTACTGCGGTCTGGACTGCCAGATGCTGCTCTACCTGTTCAGCCTGACCCGGGATAAAAGCGGCCGCTTTACAGGGGCGGAACCGGCGGGTGTGCTCTACCTGCTGGCCGACCCGGCCCCTGAGACCACCACCCGCGAAAAGGCGGCCCACAGTGTGGAATACAAGCTGGACGGTCTGGTGCGGGACGAGCAGAAGCTGTTCGATGCCATGGATGCCGACGAGACCGGCAGATACCTGCCCTTCTCCTATTACAAAGGCGCGCCCAGCCCCTACCAGAAGGACAAGCGGGCAGACATCGCCAAGCTGAACCGCATCCAGCTGCATCTGGATGATCTTGTGACCCGGATGGGCCAGCAGCTCTATGAGGGGCAGATCGCCGCCGAGCCGCTGGTTACGGGCCGGAGCCCCTGCCAGTGGTGTGATTACGGCTTTGTCTGCTGCCACGAGACCGGCATCGGGGAGCGGGCGCTGGAGGCCCCCACAAAGCCCTTTGAGGCTTCCGGGCAGCCCGAAGAGGGAGAGGAGGAACAGGCATGAGTGAACCCAAGTGGACCCCCGCCCAGCGGGCCGCCATCGAGGACCGGGGCGGCGCGCTGCTGGTGAGCGCGGCGGCGGGCAGCGGCAAAACGGCTGTTCTGACCGAGCGGGCTGTCCGGCTCATCACCGACCCGGAACATCCTGTGGATGCGGACCGTCTGCTCATCGTCACCTTTACCAATGCGGCGGCGGCAGAGCTGCGGGCCCGCATCGGGCAGGCGCTTCTGAAGCGCAGCCAGGCGGAACCCGGCAATGGCGCGCTGCGCCGCCAGCGGATGCTGCTGCAGCGCGCACCCATCTGCACCATCGATGCCTTTTGTCTGGACCTGCTGCGCAAGCACTTTCAGGCGCTGGATATCCCGCCGGACTTTTCCCCCGCAGACCCCGGCAGTGTGGAGCTCCTGCGGGCCTCTGCCCTGAGCGAGACGCTGGAAAATGCCTACCGCGACCCGGATTTCTGCGCCTTTGCCGACCTCTACGGCAAGGGCCGCACCGACCGTGCGGCGGGGGAGACGATCCTGCATGTCTACGATTTCCTGCGCGCCCTGCCCGATTACGACAAAAAGCTGGACGAATTTCTGGCTCCGTGGCAGGAGGAAAACGGCTTTGCCGCCACCTGCTGGCATGATCTGCTGCTGGCTGAAGCCGCCCGCAGTGCCAGGGCGGCAGGGGAACTGTTCCGCGCGGCGCTGGCCGACTGCCCGGGCGACCGGGAGCAGGAGCTGGCCGATGCCGAGGAGAAGAAAACGCCCTCTGCCCGGGAAAAGGCAAAGAATGCCGTGCTGGAAAAATATACCGATGCACAGGAACGGCTGGACAAGGCTGCCGCCCTGCTGGGCAGGGTGGAACAGCTGGCCGTGGCGGGGGAGTGGACCCCGCTTTACGATCTGCTGACCCCCTATGTGCTGGGCATGGAGGAGCTGCCCGGCCTGAAAGGGATGAAAAAGCGGCTGAACGGCGAACACAAAAAAGTCATCCGCACCCGTGCCGATGAGGGCGCGGCCCTGTTTGCGCAGATCCTTGAGCTGATCCCCTGCAGTGAGGAGGAGGCTGAGGCAGACCGCAGGGCCGCAGAGCCCCGCCTGCGGGCGCTGTTTGAGGCGGTGCGGGATTTCGATGCCCGGTTCTCGGCCAAAAAGCGGGACCGGAAGCTGCTGGAGTTCAGTGACTTTGAGCATCAGGCCCTCCGCCTGCTCCGTGACCAGGACGGCACCCCCACTGCGCTGTGCGGGGTCATCCGGCAGAACTACGCCGCCGTGATGGTGGATGAATATCAGGACACCAACGCCCTGCAGGATGCCTTGTACCGGTGCCTTGCATCCCCGGCAGGGGACGACCTCTTCCTGGTGGGAGATCTGAAGCAGAGCATCTACCGCTTCCGGCAGGCAGACCCCAGCATCTTCCGGGAAAAACTGGACAGCTGGCCCGCCCTGCCCGGCGGCACGGCGCGGCCCCGCCCGGCAGAGGGAACCCCCGGCACCGATGCCATGCTGGCGCTGGATGCCAACTTCCGCTCGGCTCCGCAGGTGGTGGAAGGGGTCAACTTCCTGTTTGAGCGGCTCATGTCCCCGGAACTCGGCGATACAGCCTACGGTGACGGCCGGCGGCTGGTCTGCGGGGCACCCGGGGAATACACGGGCAGCGTGGAGGCACACTTCCTGCCCGATGATGCCGCCGAAACGGACGCGGACTGGATCGCCCGGCGCATCGAGGAGATGGTGCAGAGCGGCGAGCCGGTGCGGGACGGCAGTGCCACCCGCCCGGTGCAGTACGAAGACTGCTGCATCCTGCTGGCGGCGCGCATTGATTTTCCGATCTATGTGGAAGCATTGACTGCCCGGGGTATCCCGGTGTATGCGGATGCCCGCGAAAACCTGCTGGATGCCCCCCACATCCGGCCCCTCATCGCCCTGCTGAAGGTCATTGACAACCCGGCGCAGGATATCTATCTTGCCGCCGCCATGCTGGGCCCGCTGTTCGGTTTCACCGATGACGACCTTGTCCGCCTGCGGGCCAGAGCCGAAGAGATCCAGAAGCAGCAGGGGGAAAACGCCCCCCAGCGCATCAGTCTCTACGGCGCGCTGCTGCTCACCGTGAACAGCGGGGAGGACACCCCTTTTACCGGAAAAGTCCGGGCGTTCTATGCCCGGCTGACCGAGCTGCGACGGATGGCCCGCAGTGTTCCGGCAGAACAGCTGCTGGAGGAGATCTTTGCTTCCACCGGCTACCTTGCCGCACTGGGCGTGATGGAAAACGGTGCCCGCCGCCGGGAGGATGCCCGGCGGTTTGCTTCCTTCTGTGCCGGGGCCGGTTCCGGCGGCATCTCGGCGCTGGTGCGGGCCATTGACGCTGCGGCGCTGGCAGGCTCCACGGGGCAGGATACCGTGCCCGGCGGCTCACGCCCCGGCTGTGTGACTGTGATGACCATCCACCGCTCCAAGGGGCTGCAGTTCCCGGTGGTGTTCGTGGCCGACACGGCCCGGCGCTTCAATGCCGCCGATACCCGCCAGCCGGTGCTCCTGCATCGGATGTATGGGGCGGGCCTGCGCCTGCGCCCCGAGGAGGGCGAGGGCGCGTACAAGACGGCGGCTTACACGGCGCTCTCCAATGTCCACGCCGCCGAGATGCGCAGTGAGCAGATGCGTCTGCTCTATGTGGCGCTGACCCGCGCGCAGGATAAGCTCATCCTGACCGTGCCGCTGGGCATCGGGAAGACCTCCAACCCCTTTGCCAGAGCGGCGGCCTTCCTTGAAGCAGGGGCGGGGCAGACGCTCTGCCGGCAGGCAAACAGCTTTGCCGATTGGCTCCGCGCGGCCCTGCTCGTCCACCCCAACGGCGGCCCTCTGCGCCGACTGGCTGAGGATCTGGAACTGCCCTTTGCGGATACCGGAAGCACCATTACCCTGACGGTGCAGCAGGCGCTGCCTGAGGGCGTGGAGCCGACCGCCCCGGAACTGGAGGAAAGGCCGCTGGCCCAGGCAGACCCGGCTCTGACCGAGGCACTGCGGCAGGGCTTTGCCTGGCAGTACCCGGCGGCAGAGCTGGCCCAAGTGCCCGCCAAGGTCAGCGTGACCGGCATCGTCCACAAGGCAGAGCAGACCACGCTGGAGCGACCGGGCTTTCTGGCAAAGGACGGCCTGACCGCCGCCGAGATGGGCACGGCCCTCCACGCCTTCCTGGAGCACGCCGATTTTGCGGCTCTTGCAGCGGCAAAGCAGGCGGGTACGCTGGAAATGGCGATCCCCGCCGAGCGCGACCGGCAGGTGGAAGCAAAGCTCACCGCACCCGAAATTGCGGAGAAGCTGGATGCAGGGCGCATCTGCCGCTTTGTGGAGAGCGAAGCCTTTGCGCGCATCTGTGCCGCAGATGAGGTGCTGCGGGAGCTGGACTTCATCACGGCCCTGCCTGCCGCCGAGGTGCTGGCCGCTCAGGGCACTGCCCCCGCCGACAGCGCTGCCGTGGCACAGGCAAGGGTGCTGGTGCAGGGCATCGCTGACCTGGTGCTGGTGTTCCCGGATCACCTGGAGCTGCTGGATTACAAAACGGACCGCCGAAAATCCGAGGATGACTTCCTTGCCGCCTATCGCGCCCAGCTTGACCTCTATGCCCTTGCCATCAGCAAGCGTTTTGCCCCGAAACCGGTGACCTATAAGGGCATCTACTCGCTGGAACTGGGGAAGCTGATCGAGGTCAAGTGATGCTCTGTACGAATATTTTATTGCAAAATCGCGTAAAAGTGCTTGACAGGGCTTTGTGGGTGTGGTAAACTGTTCCGGTAAAGAAAGCAGCTACGGCCTGTGCCGCGCTCGCCTTGTGGGGTCGGAGTCCCCGGGCTATACCCAAACACGGTTCGATTCTTTGAACGAACTGCGCTTTTGTGTGAAATTTCGCGCGGCTGTCCTGCAAATGGGCGGCCGCGTTTTCTATGCCAAATATTGCAACACTATGGATTATTGTTTGGAGGTGCATTCATTATCGCTACCGCTGGAAAGTCGAAGGAACTGGA
>OHAY01001061.1_pt1 | contig 26788 bp, 20 predicted proteins | sample 1577191 | NCBI WGS metagenome assembly OHAY01 (sample SAMEA3541504, study PRJEB24748) | human gut metagenome | biome: human gut; feature: human-associated habitat; material: faeces | place: China | collected 2012 | reverse complement strand
ACCGGGCGGATTCGGGACTTTAACCCGTTAGAAACGTGCGCCGCTAGGCGCACTTTATAAAAGCAAGGGGAGCTGCGTAAGCAGCTCCCCTTGCTTTTCTATTTTCTTTTTATTTAAAAATCCGAAACCATTTTTTATGGCTCTCCTTCTCTCTTGTCGCTGCCACCATCTGCCGGTTATGCTGAAAGGAGCGAATGGTTTCATCCAGATTTCGGTAACGTTCTTCCTCTCTTTTTTCCTGGATCTTCATCAGGATCTCCATTTCTTTTAAAACACTGTCTGCAATCCGATTTTCCAGCTCCACATTATTTTCCTGAAGAGCACGTTTCATGATATCACCGACAATGTCCTGAAATTTTTCCAGGTTGTCCAGTGAATCTACAAACGGAAGTATGGTCTGTGGTTTCGGGACTTCCTGTGTGCTGTCTTTTAAATTCGCATCCGAATCTGTTTTTTCTGTATGTTCTGCTTTTTCAGTTTTTGTTGCTGTGTCTTTCATTACTGCATTTTTCTCTTCTGCGATTTCCGTTATTTCTTCTGCTTTTTTCTGTATTTCCGGAATCAGCACCTTGATCGCTTTGAGCTGAAATCCTTTGTCCCGCAGTTCTTTGACTTTCTTCATGATATAGATCGTTTTATCGGTATAGTAGCGATGTCCAAGTTCCGTTCTGCCCACTTTGATGTCCAGCTCTTCTTCCCAGCTTCGAAGTACATGTGCCTCCACCCCTGCCTGTCTGGCGGCATCGGAAATCATGTATCTGATCTCGCTCATCCTCTACCTCCCAATATTGTAACCGTTCAATACTTTCGCAATTACAATGCAAAACCAGTTAAAGTAACTACTTCCATTTGTATTGAATCATTACTTATGTTTTTGGACGTTGTCCCTTTTTGATGCCTGCGAGTTTGACCCTGGCATATTTACATGAGAATGCCCACGAGTTCCAAGTTCAAATGTCTTATCTTGCAAGCAAGAACGATACTTTGACCTTTGTACCCTGTGCATTCTCATATGATTGTAACATATTTCTTTCTCAAAAATGTAAAAAAGATATCGCAAAAAGCGACATCTTTTTCATCCCGGAAACTCCCGGCGTTATTTTTTTAAGTTTGCAAATTTGGTGAGGTTTGGCAGCCATGCAAGCTCTACCGTACCGATCGGACCATTACGCTGTTTGGCTATGATGACTTCTGCAATGTTCTTTTTCTCGGAATCTTTATTGTAATAATCATCTCGATAAAGGAACATTACAACGTCGGCATCCTGCTCGATCGCACCGGACTCTCGCAGGTCGGAAAGCATCGGTCTGTGATCCGGTCTCTGCTCTACTGCACGGCTCAGCTGAGAGAGTGCAAGCACCGGAACCTGAAGCTCTCTGGCAATCTCTTTTAAGGATCTCGAAATATCGGAAATCTCCTGCTGTCTGGAATCTGCACGTTTGCTTCCTGTCATCAGCTGCAGGTAGTCGATCATGATGACATCCAGACCTTTTTCTGCTTTGTATTTGCGGCATTTGGAGCGAAGCTCCGCAACGGAAATACCAGGCGTGTCATCGATGATCAGGTTGGAACGTCCAACGATCCCGGCTCCTTCGATCAGTTTCGCCCAGTCATCATCGCTCAGATTTCCGGTACGAAGCTGCTGTGAATCTACCTGTGATTCGAGTGCGAACAGTCGGTTAACCAGCTGTTCTTTTGACATTTCCAAACTGAAGATCGCTGCCGTATAATTTTTCTTAAATGCCATATACTGGGCTATGTTCAGTACAAATGCGGTCTTTCCCATGGAAGGACGAGCTGCGATCAGTACCAGGTCGGAAGGCTGCATACCGGTTGTCTTGTAATCCAGATCAATAAATCCGGTCGGGATTCCGGTCACGCTTCCTTTGTTTCTCGATGCCGCTTCAATCCGGTCGAGTGCCCGCAACACGACATCTTTGATCGGCACAAAGTCTCCGGAATTTCGTTTTTGAACAATATCAAAAATTCGCTTTTCTGCTGATTCCAGAATATCTTCCAGTTTTTCTTTTTCGCTGTAGCAGTCATTTGCGATCTGTTCATTGACTTTGATCAGTTTTCGCAGAACTGCCTTTTCATGTACAATCTGTGCATAGGCATCTGCATTTGTAGAGGTCAGTGCAGAAGTCAGCAGATCTTTGACAAACTCCAGACTGCTGATCTCAGGCGGTACGTCTTTTTCACGCAGAAGATTCTGCAGCGTAATCAGATCTACCGGTTTGCCGTCATTATAAAGCTCTACGATCGCATCAAAAACAATGCCGTACTGATGCTGATAGAAATCGTCTCCGCTTATGATCTCGGAGGCTTTTATGATGGCTTCCTGATCCATGAGCATAGCACCGATTACGGACTGCTCTGCCTCAACACTGTGGGGCAATACCCGCTTGATCAGTGCTTCTTCCATTTTTATGCCCCCTGTTAAATACCTTCTACTACGACTTTCAGCTCTGCTGTTACCTTCGGATGCAGCTTAATCGCAACGCTTGTTGTGCCGACTGCCTTGATCGGATCTTTCATCTGGATCTTCTTCTTATCGATATCATATCCAAGCTGTGCTTTTGCAGCTTCTGCAATTTCTTTGCTGGAAACAGAACCGAATACTTTTCCGCCTTCGCCTACTTTTACAGAAACTTTTACCTGTGCCTTTGCCAGTTCTTCTGCAAATGCTCTTGCGTCTGCCAGCTGTTCTTTTGCAACTTTTTCATCGTGTGCTTTTTTCAGTTTCAGATCATTGATGTTCTTTGCACTTGCTTCCAGTGCAAGTTTTTTCGGGAACAGCATATTTCTTGCATATCCATCGCTTACATTTACCATTTCACCTTTTTTTCCAAGTGCTTTTACATCTTCTACAAGAATAACTTTCATTTAAATCGCTCCTTCTTCTATCATCGTTCTTATCGTACTTTTCAGCTTATCTTTTGCTTCTTCAAGTGTCACTCCGTCCAGCTGTGCCCCGGCGATATTCAGATGACCGCCTCCGCCGAGACGCTCCATAATGATCTGCACATTGACCTCATCGATGGCTCGTGCACTGATATAAATACGCTCTTTGTATTCTGTCAATACAAAAGAAGCCTTGATACCGACAATGTTCAGCAGTTCATTTGCGGCCTGAGCACCGACTACAGTCGGGCTTTCCAGATCCTCGCTCGGACAGCAGCTGATCGCATAATACTGCTCAAATACTTCTGCGTGGCGAACCGCTTCTGCTCTCGCCTTATAGGAACTCATGTCATTCCGGAACATCTTGCGGACACGCGTCACATCTGCTCCACATCTGCGTAAGAATGCTGCCGCTTCAAAGGTGCGGACCCCTGTTTTCGCCATAAAATTGTTGGTATCAATAATAATACCTGCATAAATACAGTCTGCTTCTTTTCCTTTCAGACGGATATCATCTGCAAAGTACTGCAAAATCTCTGCAATCATCTCACATGCGGATGATGCATACGGCTCGATATAGGACAGAACCGCATTTTTGATCACTTCGCTGCTCTGGCGGTGATGGTCAAGCACAACGATTGTCCTGGTCTGATTCAGGATCTCGGAACACTCTGTCATGCTTGGACGGTTCGTGTCAACAACCACCACAACGGTGTCGTGATCCACGATCTTTCTCGCCTGCTCATGTGTCACAAACATATCTTCCGGATATTCTTTGTCATTTAGGAACAGATTCACCCACTGACGAATCGATCCATTGATATCTCCGAGCACAATATGGGCTTTTTTGTCAAGAATCCTTGCCGCACGCCATACGCCGACGGCTGCTCCGAAAGAATCGATATCCGTGATCTTGTGTCCCATGATGACCACATCTTCGTGGCTTCCGATAAATTCGCGAAGTGCATGTGCCTTTACTCTTGCTTTTACACGCGTGCTCTTTTCCATCTGCTGGGACTTGCCGCCGTAGTAAGAAATTTTATCGTTATCTTTTACGACTGCCTGATCACCGCCGCGTCCAAGAGCAAGCTCAATGGCAATTCTTGAAAACTCATAATTCTGTGCATAAGTACTGCCGTTCACTCCGATACCGATACTTAAAGTGACCTTCATTTCGTTTCCGATGTTGACCGTCTTTACCTCTTCCAGAAGGGAAAAACGGTTTGCTTCCAGTTCTTCCAGTGACTTATATTTCAGAACTACAAAATACTTGTCCTTCTCAAGTTTTTTTGTGATACCGTCCAGATTCGCCACATATTTGCTGATCTTACGGTCGATCAGGGCAAGCAGAAGGGAACGTCTTACCTCCTCCACGCTCTCAAGCACTTCATCGTAATTGTCCAGGTAGATCAGTCCGGCAACCATTTTCTGTTCCTGATTCTGACGGATGTAATAATTCAGCTCCGTATTGTCAAACAGATACAGTGCGATCAGATAATTCCCTTCCTGCGGAATATCCACAATCGATACTTCCTCGTTGAGATCTCCCATTGAAAGCTTCTGCAGATGTGCCTGATAATCGTTTTCATTGTAAAAAATCTGCACATCTGTTTCTTCCTTTTTGCACGGAAGTGCAGACGCATCAATCTCCGGAAACAGGTTTGAAATATTTTTCCGATACCTGGAATCCTTTCCTGTCACATCACAGAATGCATCATTCATCCAGAGTACTCTTCCATCCGTATCGAGTACCGCATACGGAATGGAAAAATTTTTCAGCATCCCTTTCTGGATCTGGGAATACTGGGATGCAAACGCAATCATCTCACGGAGAACAAACGGACGGTAACGCAGCATCAGAACAGACATCAGAACCCAATAAACGGCAGTAAAACAAAATACCAGAAATCCTGCTTTCACATCGATCGCAAAAACCAGGATATCCAGCATCACAAGTAAAACCGCCACGACTGCCGGCCACTGCATATAGGATTTTAATTTTCCGCTGTGCCTTACCTTCTTTTTCTTATTCATTGCATCTTCTCCAAACCCTCAGTTACTATCAAAGCCTATCATACCATTTTTTCTGGAAATAGAAAAGGTTTTTTTACGCTTCCAGCCATTCCCTGACCACCTCTCTGATAACAAGCAGCATCAGCGGACCAAGCAAAACTCCCGCCGGTCCGAAGATGCAGATCCCCACATATACTACAACTGCGATAACAATGGGATATACGCCCAGCTTTTCCCCTAAAAGCCGTGGCTCCAGGAAATCCCGCGTGCTGTTGGTAATGAGAAAGAAAGTCAGGTAAGCTGCGGCATGAAAGAAGTCCCCGCGAAACAGTTCCAGTGCCGCCCACGGAAGCAGGATCGTCCCTGTTCCGATAAACGGAAGTGCATCCAGAAAACCAATCAGGATCCCGACCAGCAGGGCATAGGAATTCTGCAAAACCCACAGACCTGCCACGCACTCTGCCATCACTGCCGCCATGATCAGAAGCTGTGCCCGAAGCCACAGACCCGCCATCTGCCACAGACGTTCCCCAATCCGCACCAGATGACGAAACGTGCTGTATTTCTGCAATTTCTGACAGATTTCATCATAATCTTTGATGATCAGCAGGACAGCCACAAAAACCACAAAGAGCACACTGAACCATTCTGCGGCAACGACTGCATACCGCACGGAATATCGAAAAACCTGCGTGATATTGACTGCCTGTATTTTTTCCGACATTTTTTCAATGTTCTGGTAGACGATCTCTCTGATCGCCTCACTTTTCATCCCGAATTTCTGATTGAGCAGCACACAGCATCCTTCGATCATCATTTCCATCTTTGCCTCGTACTGATCAATATGCAGAAAAATGCTGCGGATCTGTGCAAACAACCGCACACCGAGGAACCACATGCATACGCCTGTTATTCCAAGGATCAGGCTCATCATGCAGAACAAAAGACTCCCTTTTCCTACTTTCCGAAAACACGGATATTTTTGCAGACGGATGGCAGCCGGATTTAAAATCCTTACAATCAAAAAAGCCACCAGAAATGGGGCCACATAGACGAATATATATTTAAAAATGATATATACCGCCAATATGATTCCCACAATTCCGATTGCTTTTCTGATTTTTGTATTCATCTTCGCCGCACCTTCCTTATCCGCTTTTATCGGATTTAGTATGTACGACATAATCTTTTTCATTCTGTTATCCTGTTTTTACCGGATATTGCTATTCTTTGCGGAATTTTTCAAACGCTCCTCCTTCTGGAAGAACGGTGAAATCCATCTGTTTTCCGGTTTTCGGATGCAGGAAACTTAAGCTGTAAGCACAGAGTGCCGGAGTTTCTTTTTCGCGTGTTCCTGTCGTTTTTGCGGATTTTTCGTCGTATTTTTTATCACCCGCAATCGGCATGCCCGCTCCGGAAAGCTGTACACGGATCTGATGATGCCGGCCGGTCAGAAGTTCGATATCTACCAGGCTGAGATCCTCTGTTTCTTCCAGGATCGCATAACGCAGTTTGCTTTCTTTTGCACCTTTCGTTCCCTTTGGCACAATATAAGAAGTGTTTGTCCTGCGGTCTCTCTGAAGATAATCAGTCAGTTCCTGATATTCTGCTGCTGTTTCTGTTTCTTTGTATACATCGGCATTTCTACGCACAACTGCACAATATCGTTTCACGACCTGACCGCTGCTCTTCCGGTCTGCGATCTGACTGCTTAAATTCGCTGCTGCCTGTTTTGTCTTGGCAAATACGATCACGCCCTGGACCGGCTGATCTAAGCGATGCACAACTCCAAGATATGGCTCTCCCGGTTTCCCGGACTCTTCCAGCAGATACAGTTTCAGAATGCTGACCATATCTTTGATTCTGGCATTTGCACTCTGAACCGGAACTCCTGCCGGTTTGCGACATACGAGAATATAGGGATCCTCATACAGAATCCCGATATTCCCTACCATTTTGATACATTGTTTCTGATTGCTGTTTTCCGTTTTCGTTTCTCCACACATAATTCTGTCTGCCTCAGTCAGATTACAGATATTTTTTCAGTGCATCCACCTTGTCCAGTTTTTCCCATGGCAGATCCAGGTCGTTGCGTCCAAAGTGTCCGTAAGCTGCTGTCTGTTTGTAGATCGGTCTTCTCAGATCCAGCATTTTGATGATGCCGGCCGGTCTTAAATCAAAGTTCTCACGAACGATCTCTGTGATCTTTTCGTCAGAAAGTTTGCCTGTTCCGAAGGTATCTACCATAACAGAAGTCGGCTGTGCCACACCGATCGCATAAGAGAGCTGGATCTCGCATTTGTCTGCCAGTCCTGCTGCTACGATGTTCTTTGCTGCGTAACGTGCTGCATAAGCTGCAGAACGGTCTACTTTTGTGCAGTCTTTTCCGGAGAATGCTCCGCCGCCGTGACGTGCATATCCGCCGTAGGTGTCTACGATGATCTTACGTCCGGTCAGTCCGCTGTCTCCGTGAGGTCCGCCGATCACGAAACGTCCGGTCGGATTTACAAAGAATTTGGTGTTCTCATCTACCAGTTCCTGTGGCAGGATCGCATCAAATACATGTTTTTTGATATCTTCGTGGATCTGTTCCTGTGTTACGTCCGGATCATGCTGCGTAGACAGAACAACTGCATCCAGTCTTGCCGGTTTTCCGTTTTCATCATATTCTACGGTAACCTGTGTTTTTCCGTCCGGTCTTAAGTAAGGCAGTGTTCCATCTTTGCGGATCTTGGTCAGCTGGCGTGCCAGTTTGTGTGCCAGTGCGATCGGATAAGGCATGTATTCTTCGGTTTCGTTTGTTGCAAAACCGAACATCATACCCTGGTCACCTGCACCGATTGCCTCAATCTGATCATCAGTCATCTTGTGTTCTTTTGCTTCCAGTGCTTTGTCTACGCCCATAGCGATATCGCCGGACTGCTCATCGATTGCTGTGATCACACCGCAGGTATCAGCATCAAAGCCATATTTTCCTCTGGTGTATCCGATCTCACGGATCGTATCTCTTACGATTTTCTGGATATCAACGTATGCTTTTGTGGTGATCTCACCCATAACCAGTACCAAACCGGTTGTTGTTGCTGTCTCGCATGCTACACGGCTCATCGGATCCTGCTCAAGCAGTGCGTCCAGAATCGCATCAGAAATCGCGTCGCACATTTTGTCCGGATGTCCTTCTGTTACAGACTCGGATGTAAATAATAATTTCTCCATTTGTCTCTCCTTTTTTAATAAATGAATGTATGATGCCTTTGAACTGTATGGAATTTTTACAATTCTGACATCGGTAATTTTATAGTTCCTGATAATATGAAACTATATGGTTTCTTTTTATAATCCCACAGAATGCTTTTCTGTGGAACGAAAAAAGGTCCACAAAAAGCGGACCTCTTATTCCAATGATAAGTTCAATCCTCTTATTGTTCGAATACTCGCTCAGGTTGGCACCTTCCTTTAAGGGGTTGCCGTGACTTCACAGATCCTATGTATCTCCATCACTCTGAATAAGAGAAGCTATTTAATTTTTAACCAACTCTCAGTTTGAATTTCTGAATTTCCTTTTCGGTGCTAACTCGTTCAATCTCAGCACCAAGGCTGCGGAGCTTGTCTTCAAAACACTCATATCCACGCTGAATATAAACAATATCATCGACAACGGTGACACCTTCTGCTGCCAGTCCGGCGATCACCAGTGCTGCTCCGGCTCTCAGATCCGGTGCGCTGACTCTTGCTCCTGTAAACCCATCGGTTCCATAGATAATAGCAGAATTGCCTTCTACTTTAATCGTCGCACCCATTCTGGTAAGCTCGTCCACATATTTGAAACGATTCTCAAAAATGCTCTCGGTCACGATACTGGTACCGTGTGCCAGAGCCAGGGCAACTACGATCTGCGGCTGCATGTCGGTCGGATACCCCGGATACGGCAGTGTTTTGACGTTTGTGCTATTTAAACGTTTAGATGCTACCACACGCACAGCATCGTCAAATTCTTCTACCTCACAGCCGATCTCGACAAGCTTTGCTGTCGTTGCTTCCAGATGTTTCGGGATGACATTTTTAACCATGACATCGCCTCTGGTCGCTGCTGCTGCAAACATAAAGGTTCCGGCTTCGATCTGGTCAGGAATAATGGAATACTCTGCCCTGTGAAGCTTCTGAACACCGCGGATACGGATCACATCGGTACCGGCACCTTTGATATTGGCACCCATGCTGTTCAGGAAGTTCGCCACATCGACAACGTGCGGCTCACGTGCTGAATTCTCGATGATCGTGTATCCCTCTGCCATAGATGCTGCCATCATGATGTTGATCGTCGCACCTACGGAAACCATATCTAAATAAATATGTGTTCCTTTCAGCTTTTCTGCCTCTGCAACGATGGAACCGTTTCGGATACTCGTTGTCGCTCCCAGTGCTTTGAATCCTTTCAGATGCAGGTCGATCGGTCTGCTGCCGATGTTGCATCCGCCCGGAAGCGGTACTTCTGCTCTTTTATATTTTCCAAGAAGTGCTCCCAACAGATAGTAGGAAGCTCTGATTTTCTTAATAAACTCGTAATCTACACTTACCTGACCGATCATAGAACCATTGATAGCCACTTTATGGCGGCTGATCCTGTCAACTCTGGCTCCGATCACACTGATCGCTTCGAGCAGGACATTGATATCCTGGACATCCGGAAGATTATCGATCACCACGGTCTCATCTGTCATAATCGCCGCTGCCAAAATACCAAGTGCCGCATTTTTCGCTCCGCCGATTTCAACTTCGCCCACCAGGGGATTGCCGCCTTTAATTACATACTGTTCCATAGACACCTCTATTATTAAAATATACTCTCTATCTCTGATGCATCCGTTATCGCTCTGCATCATTATCATCATTTTTCAAATTGCTTTTTTTACTTTTTAACGAAATTCTGTAAACGTCCGGAAATGACGTAAACACCTGCGAATATGTGCCGAGGACAAAAAGCGATTCCCCTAACATCATAATTTTTATTATACCACAAACTTGGTGTTTGTAAACAAAAATTAAGATTTCAGTAAAAAGCAACGAAGATACATTTCAGGAACCGTGGATTTTAGCTATATTCTCCGTAACATTCTTGTAACAACCGCTATTTTCTGCTCCTATATCGCAAAACCACCTGTTCCATCGTCTCTTCCACGCTCATGTTCGTTTCATCGACGGTGATATCAGCATATTTTTCATAAAGTGGAATGCGTTCTTCATAAAGGCTCTGCAAGGTCTGGCCTTCCTGAAGTGCGACACCTCTGCACCGCAGGTCACCGAGTCGCTCCTCCAGCTCCTCGCAGGTCAGTTTCAGATAAACGACCGTTCCGATCTCTTTTAAATGCTGCATCGCAGAATCTCTGTATACAACACTTCCGCCGGTTGCGATCACGCATCTTTCTGCCTCAATGGAAGCATTGACGCGTGCTTCAATATCAAGAAATCCTTCCGTACCAAATTCTTCGATCAGTTCCGGAAGCCTCTTTCCTTCCTGACTCTGGATCTCCAGGTCGGAATCAATAAAACGATATCCCAGTACTTTTGCAAGCACAACACCAACGGTGCTTTTTCCTGAACCCGGCATGCCGATCAGGATGACATTTTTTGAACTCTTCATTTCTTACCACCTGCCTGTTTTTTCATAACTGTATCACAGCAGATATGGTTTGTAAAGATTGCTTCTTAATGGCACATATTTTTTCCCTTCTGCACGTACATTGTAAAAAACAGTTCAGGTATCTGCCTATGTCCTCCTTTCTTTCCAGACTTCACAGGCACAAACTTCTGCTTGCTTTTCTTCCTGCTCTTATCTTTCTCTTTTGTTCTGTTTTTTATTATGAAATCAATCATTCTTTTGTCGCTTTCTGTGATACAGTCTTTCGAAATGAAATTACAGAAAATACTTTAAATCTGCACTATACACTGGAAAACCCGGAAATTTTAAATCTTTCTGATCCGGATGTTTCGTTTGGTTCCATGAACCCGGAAGTTCTCGCAGATTCTTTTTCACAGCAGAATATTTATCTGGAAAAACTTTTCAAGTTTCCCAAAGATTGGCTTTCCACAAAAAACCGTCTCACTTATGATATTTTAACAAGTGCTTTTTCGTTACAGGCAGAGGGTGAAAAATACCTGCTTTACGATGAGCCGCTCGGTCCGTCTCTCGGCACACAGGCACAGCTGCCGGTTCTGCTTGCAGAATACAGTTTTCATAATAAAAAAGATATTGAAACGTATCTGGCTCTTCTTTCCGGGCTTCCGGAATACTATGACAGCATTCTGCAGTTTGAACGTACCAAATCAGCTGCCGGACTTTTCATGGATGCTTCTGTCGCTCAGGGCGTGATCGACCAGTGCGATGCTTTTCTTAAGACCGGCGATCAGAATATTCTGTTTACCACTTTTGACAGCCGCATCGCCTCTCTTAATTTTTTAAATGAAACCGAAAAAGAGAAATACTGCTCTTTGAATCGGAAAGCCCTTGCCTCCTATGTTATCCCGACTTACCGGAAACTTTCCAAAGGGATTTCTGCGTTAAAAGACAGCAGCAAAAACACTCTCGGTCTTTGTTATCTTCCGGATGGCAAAAATTATTATGCTTATCTTGTCAAAGACACGACCGGCTGTTATGACAGCGTGGAAACGATTTTTAAAAGAATCCAGTCACAGCTCGTAAAAGATATCCACACGCTGCGTCAGATCGCACAGAAAAATCCACAATTATTTTCCGATTCCGGGGATGAAATGCTGAAAACGGTGAATGATCAGATTTCTTCTGATCCAAAGGCGATTCTGAATGATCTGAAACGGAAAATGGCAGAGGATTTTCCGGAAATCGCGGACGTGACATACGAAGTCAAATACGTTGAAAAAGCTCTGGAAGATTATTTAAGCCCGGCTTTTTATCTGACCGCACCGCTCGACAACCGCAACCAGAATGTCATCTACATAAATCCGAAAATCGGTTACCGTGGACTGGATCTCTATTCGACACTTGCACACGAAGGTTATCCAGGCCATCTATACCAGACGATTTTCTCGAACGATTCCGGTATCCGCCCTGTCCGCAGTCTGACAAATTTCGGTGGTTATGTGGAAGGCTGGGCAACCTACGTGGAAATGCAGTCATTTTCTTACGGATGTTCTGATACTATCATTGCCGAAATCTATCGCCTGAACCGTTCTTTAAACCTCGGCATCTCTTCTTTTCTTGATATTCTGATCCATTATTATGGATATGACCGCTCGCAGACGGCAAAGGTTCTTTCGCAGTTTGGCTTAAATGGAGAAGGGACTGCCGATGCCTTTTTCAACACCATTTTGGAGGCTCCTGCAAACTATCTGAAATACTATGTTGGCTATCTTTGTTTTGAAGATTTAAAACAGGCAGCCCTGAAAAAAGAAGGTGCTTCTTTTTCTTTGAAAAATTTCCATAAAAAAATACTGGAAACAGGTCCGTGCCCATTTCCAGTATTGTATAAATACGTTCTGCAAAAATCATAATAAATTTTGCGGTTATTTCCATGATGCCAGGGTCTAAAGGTCAAAATGTCGTTCTTGCTTGCAAGATAAGACATTTGAACTTGAGACCCGCTAAACATGAGGAAGTAGCTATTTACGCAGTAAATACGCGGATTCCGAATGTTTATAGAATTGCGGGAGTTACTTTGTAACGGAGCAATTCGTAGGCATCAATCAGGGTCTAAAGGTCAAAATGTCGTTTACTGCTGATACTGCTCAAAAAAGCCGATCAGATTGGTGAGTGCCTGTGCCAGCACTTCTTCTTCCTGTTCACTCATATTTGCAATCGTCGCCTTGATCATTTTGTCGTGAAAGAGGCGATGATGCTCATATGCTCTCCGACCTTTTTCGGTAAGAGAAATCAGCACGACCCTTCGGTCTTTTTCGCTGCGTGTACGATTTACATAACCTTTTTTTACAAGATTGTTAACCGCAATCGTCAGCGTTCCGACCGTAACAGAAAGTTTTTTGGCTACGAAAGACATATTTCGCGGTTCATCAATGCCGATTGCCTCGATGATATGCATATCGTTATTGGAGATCTCGCTGAATTCCCCCGTCCGGATCGCTTTTTCTTCCAGTGTCATAATATCATGGAACAATCGAACCAGAACATTATTTAACGTGTCGTATGTCGTACTCACAGCTTTCCTCCTTCTGCTTTTCAGGCTTTGTCTCTGTCAACTAATTCCCTGTAGACATCTCTTTTTCCGACTCCGCGGTCTTTTGCTACCTGTTTCATCGCTTCTTTTTTATCCATGCCCTGATCCAGGTATTTCTGCATATGTTCTTCGATGTCCATCTCTTTCCAGGCTGCCTGACTCTCCTCTTTCATCTGCTGCCGGCTTCTGCCCTCGAGCACCAGTACACATTCGCCTCGCGGTGCTTCCACTTCATAGTACGCCACTGCCTCTGAAAGTGTCGTGGTGAATGCTGTCTCATGCTTTTTCGTCAGTTCCCGCAGAACCGTCATTCTGCGGTCGCCAAGTGTTTCCAGAAGTTCTTTTAAGGTACGCACCAGCCTGTGCGGTGCTTCGTAAATGATGATCGTCCTGGTCTCGTCTTTTAATTCTTCCAGAACTTCCTGTTTTTCTTTTTTATCCGATGGAAGAAATGCCTCAAAACAGAAACGTCTGGTGGATAATCCGGAAAGTGTCAGTGCCGTCACGCAGGCACAGGCTCCCGGAAGGGAAGTCACCTCAACACCGTTTTCATAGCACAGACGCACCAGATCTTCACCCGGATCGGAAATGCCCGGCGTACCGGCATCGGTGATCAGGGCGATGTCTTTCCCTTTTTTCATTTCTTCTATTAAAACATAGGCTTTTTCGATTTTATTGTATTCGTGGTAACTCGTCAGCGGAGTATGAATATCAAAATGATTTAAAAGCCGGATGCTGTTTCTGGTATCCTCCGCCGCGATCAGATCAACCTCCTGAAGCACTCGCAGAACACGCATCGTAATGTCTTCCAGATTTCCGATCGGAGTTGCACACAGATACAGTTTTCCCTGATTTTCGCTCATATATTTCTCACCTTTCCGAATGCTCTTTGACCCTGGCATCATTGTATCCGTAAATATCATAAATCTGCTTTGTATACACGCCCGGTTTCTCATACACGATCAGCGGCGGCTCACAGGTGATCCTTGATTTTGCACCTTTCATGGCTTCGATCAGGACCATGTTCGGTTCTTTATCGATATACGGATGCACCATCTGCATTCTCTTTGGCTCAAGTCCGTACTTCACAAGCAGATAAAAAATCTCCGCCAGCCGGAACGGTCGATGTACCAGATAAAACTTTCCGCTGTTTTTCAGAAGTTTTGCTGTCTGGACGATGATGTCCTCCAGCGTGCAGTAGACTTCATGCCTTGCGATCATTTTTGCATTATCCGGATTGACCAGACCGTGATGCTCGATCATATACGGCGGATTACTTGTGACTACATGAAAAGAAGCCGAAGCAAACAATGTCCCGGCCTCCTTGATATCGCCTTCTACAATAGAGATTCGCTCTTCCAGATGATTATACCGAATGCTTCGCATCGCCATATCTGCACTCTCATGCTGTATCTCAAGACCGGTAAAATGTCCGGCTTTTGTCTTTGCCGCCATCAGGATCGGGATAACTCCAGTCCCGGTACCAATATCCAGAACGTTATCTCCCGGCTTTGCCTTTGCGAATCCGGAAAGCAAAACCGCATCCATTCCAAAACAGAATTTTTTCGGATTCTGGATGATATGGTACCCGCTTCTCTGCAGATCATCCAGTCTCTCATCCGGATACAGTTTAATTGTCATTTAGTTTTGATTTTCCTTCCTTTTTCTCCATTGCTTCGAGTTTCTTCAGCTCTCTTTCTTCCTGTTTCCCTGCCCCGCCGTTTTTTTCTTTTCTTCTGCGAGGTTTGAACTTGAGCTGTTTGACATCGTATTCACGGATCTCTTTTTCGTCCCCGACTTCCACAACCACTTTTACGGTCTGACGAAGCACGTTGACACTGTGTACTTCTCCTTTTAAACCGTCCTCAGTCGTCACCGTATCATTGACCGCCGGCAAACGGCTGTTCAGATACTCGTAAGTCTCCTCTTCATTTTTCAGACAGCACATCAGTCTTCCGCAGACACCGGAGATCTTGGTCGGATTCAGTGAAAGATTCTGCTCTTTTGCCATCTTGATTGAAACCGGTGCGAACTCAGATAAGAAGGTATGGCAGCAAAGCGGTCTTCCGCAGATGCCGATACCTCCAAGCAGTTTTGTCTCATCCCGCACACCGATCTGACGAAGCTCGATACGTGTCTTAAATACGGATGCCAGATCTTTTACCAGATCACGGAAATCGATTCTGCCGTCCGCCGTGAAATAAAACAGGACTTTGTTGTTATCGAAAGTATATTCCGCATCGATCAGCTTCATATCCAGCTTATGTTTGCGGATCTTCTCGGCACAGATACGCATAGCATCCTTTTCCTTTGCCAAATTGCGTTCTACTCTTGCATCGTCATCCGGTGTTGCGATACGCATAACGGCTTTCAGCGGCTGAACTACTTCGTCATCCGGAATCTCCTTTGGATTGGCTACGACGCTGCCGTATTCGATTCCTCTTGCTGTCTCAACGATCACATGGTCTCCCTTTTTGATCGGCAGTTTTTTCGGATCAAAGTAATAAATCTTCCCGGCCGTGCGAAAACGGACACCAACAATTTTTATCATTATACTAAATTCTCCTTTATAAGAAGAAACAGCAGTTCCATGGTCAGATCAAAATTAACGTTTGCATTCAGACGCGTTTTCGCTGTCTGGAGTCCCCGCAGAATATTTTCGATACCTTCGTAGGAACTTTTATTGATCTGATCGGTGATCACATTCAGCTCATCTTTAAAAATGAGCCCATTGCTGTCTCTTGTCGCTTTAAAATACAGGATGTCACGATACCACACCGCCAGAAAATCCAGATAATCCTGAATATCAATCTTAAATTCGGATACGGATTTCACCGTTGCGATAATATCGTTGATCTCCATCTTAGATACATTTTTCAGCAGATGAAGTGCTGAATTTTTGATTTCATTAAAGCTGTCCGATGTTGCCAGCTGTACGGCTTTTCCGATATTGCCCTGTGCAAATGCCACGCAGACATCCGCCTCATAATCCGGCACCTGTACATGCTCCATCAGATACTGCTTGACTTTATCGTCTGCGACCGGTTTCAAAGAAAGCATAACGCATCTTGATAAGATGGTCGGCAGAAGTGCTGATGCATTGTTTGTAAGCAGCAGAATCACTGCATATGCAGGCGGCTCCTCGATTGTCTTCAGAAGTGCATTCTGTGCAGCCGCTGTCATTTTCTCCGCATCCGGCACAATATAAATTTTATATTTTCCACTGTATGGCTTGATCAATACATCGTTCACAATCTGTGTTCTCACATCATCCACGCTGATGCTGTTTGGCTTTTCGTGCATCAGATGTATGATGTCAGGATGGTTGCCGCTCTGTGCCTGTACACAAGAATGGCAACTGCCACAAGGCTCTGTGCCTCCCTTTTCACACTGCAGTGTTTCCGCAAAAACATCTGCCAGCAGCTTTTTGCCGCATCCCTTTTCTCCACTCAATATATACGCATGGGACACCTTCCCAAGTTTCATCGCACTTTTCAGATGCGTAACAATTTGCTCATGTCCTACGATTTCCTCAAATCCAGGCATATGCTCACCCCTCTCTGATTTTATCATTCGTATACCCAATGATTTTCTATTATATCATAAATAAGCGGCTTTACCTAGAGTTTTTTCTTTACGATACATTTCTTTTTTATATAACCATTGTCTTGTTTTGGCTTCCGGAGCAAAAATAACTGCTTGATTTTCACTGGAAAAAATCTCATTATAAATACATGCTGAACGGTCTAAAACACACTTCCAATCCATATTCTTATCCTGAAAATATCGATTTAATTGATTCAAAAATTTCTTTGCTTTTTGCATATAAATTCTGTAATCTCCTCAACACACTTCTGCAGTTCTTCATTCTGAAAACGCTTTTTTATTCCTGCCTTCTCCAGGTTTTCTTCCGAAAAATCAGCACTGTCTGCCAGAAAACGCCGACACATTTCATCATAATTCGGCTTTATCTGACTGCGTTCCCGATCCAAGGCCCTTGCCAGACGCATCCCGTCCTCAACCTCGACATAAATCGGCACAATTCGTTCTGCCCCATAATGATCCCGCAGTTTTTCATAGGAAACCAATGTTCCGATTGCCAGATAATCTTTTGTATCCAGATCTGTCTGCTCATCGTCTACCGTAAAATATTTCCAGACTCCGCCAACGACCTGATATGCCCGCAGCTCAATCACCTTCCCGGCATCCTGAAGCTCTGAAAGCCTCTCTTCATCCACAAAATGATACTGCACGCCATCTGTCTCTTTCGCTCTTGCCGGTCTTGTTGTATACAGTACGATCTGGTGCAGATTTAATTCCTTTTTTTTCAATATTTCCTTAAAAATCGTGTCTTTTCCCGATGAACTTTTGCCCATCATATAAAATATTTTTCCCATGTTTTTTCCTTGCTTGTTGCCCACCGCCTGCAGGCGAGAGTCCCTTCATATCTGATGTAAAAATACCCTGAACACTCGAGAGCATTCTGTTTTGTAAATATAGTATCATTGCACTCTATCTCATTCAAGGTATTCTTGCTTTTTTATTTCAAATATCTGTCTTGTAACATAAATGATTAATAAGTTATAATAAATTTATCACAAAATAACTTTCTGATTTTAGTGAGGTAAAACAAATGATGATTTCCTTTTTTATTTCAAGTACCTTCAAAGATATGCAGTATGAACGAGACATACTGCACACAAAAGTTTTTCCTGAATTAAATGATATCGGAAAAAAATATGGTCAATCTGTTTCTTTTTGCGACTTACGTTGGGGAATTAACACATTAGAAATGTCTGAAAAAGAAAGCACACAGAAAATTCTGAAAGTATGTCTAAACGAAATTGATAAATGCCATCCATATATGATTGTGATTCTTGGGGATCGATACGGATGGATTCCGGATGATAACAGCATAAAGCAGGCTATTTCAGAAAGGCCTTTCTACTCCCCGCAAAACCAGGATATCAGCATTACTGAACTGGAAATTGATTATGGAGTTCTTTTTAACCAGAATAATATTGATCACGTTCTTTTTTATTTCCGTGAAAGTACTGTTACCCAATATACTTATTCTCATCCTGAGAGTTCTTTACACAAACGCAAATTGGATGATCTCAAACAACGTATTATTAACACTCCAGGATGCCATTACCAGATCTATCACATTGATCCTCAAAATACTATGAAAGATGAAATGCAAAAATTTGCTTCCCTGGTTTTCGAAGATTTAAAAAATCTTTTACAACCAGAATGGGAGAAGCAGAAGCACCTGGATATTTATGAAACAGATCAAATACAACATTGGGCTTTTCTCACAGAAAGCAGCCAAGTATTTCAAGAAAGAACTGAAACATTAAAAAAATGTATAAATATAATCAACAATTCTTCTAATTTATTAATAACCGGTCCTTCTGGTTCTGGAAAAAGCACTTTGCTTAGCCGTCTTGGAATGGATTTAACCAATATGAGGAATCGGGTTATCCCTGTCTACTGTGGCCTTACCGAAAAAACTACCAGCGGACTGGATATTCTCAAATATATTATATGGATACTGGAAAACGAATTACAGTCCTCATCGCATTACGCACTAACCACTGACTTTGAACATGATACACTTGAAAATTGGTATATATATTTAGATGAACTATTGGATAAGTACGAAGAAACATCGCCAAATCATATTCTATTTTTAATTGATGGTACAAATCAGTTGATTCGAGATGAAATCAGCGAAAATCTTTCCTTTATTCCTACAAAAAAATATTCTCGCATTCATTTTATTATTTCAATGATAGAACAGCAATACATACCTGCTGTTCACATTCATGTACCATTGGATGCTTTGAACTTTTCTGAAAGAAAAGCAGTTGCAAACAGTCTTGCAAACATATATCATCATGAGCTGCCAACCGTTGTTCTTGATTCTTTGTGCGGTCTTAGTCATGCAAGACTTCCATTATATATAAAACTAATCATTGACCGCCTGTTAATGATGAATCATGAGGATTTCCAGTATATTTCTGAGCAGGGCGATAACATAGAAACAATTACAAACTATCAATTATTACTAATCAAAAACTGTCCATCTTCCATAGAAGATATGTCCTTTTTCTTGTTAAATCATGCCACTAAAATTCTTGGTGGTTCTTCGCTAAACACAGTTCTGCAATTACTTTCTGTCAGCAGGAAAGGATTAAGGCTTTCTGACATTGATGGAATTATGAAAAACATGGACATTCCATGGAATCAAATAGATTTCCTTTCGTATACCAAATATATGAGAACCGCATTTATTTTCAGAAATGATGGCCGAATAGATTTTTCACATTCCAGCATTAAAATCGGATATTTCCGCAAATGTAAGGATTTAATTTCTTATAATACTTCTATCGCAAAATATTTATTATCATTGCCGCAGGATGATACTATTCGATCTGAAGAACTAGTATGGCATTTGATGCAAGCTGACATGGTTCAGGACTTTTATACAACAATCTCTGAATACAGTTTTTACCATCATTCTGAAGTACAATTAAAGAGAATTGCTGATGATGTAATTCATTATATGGCAAAAAATAATAGTGACTGGTTATTAAATAGCATATATAACTTTCCACTAAATCAGCCGTTTGGATTTTTCAACCATTTTATCAACTATTATGTATATTACGGTCTGATTCAATCGTACAATAATGTCAAATTAAGAATACAAATTACAGAAGCACTTTTAAAAATAGATGTACAGCGATACACCACCACCCATTCTCACGGTGATCTGTGGGATATCAGCATAGCATGTGAACGCCTAGCAGAAGCTTACAGAACTTTTAACACTGAAGAAAACGACGATATTGCTATTTCCTACAGTAATTTATGCATTAAATATCGTCAAAAAATGCTGGACCTGTTTCATAATTTACATTCTTATCAGGAACGTAAAACACTGCTGCAAACCACAAGCTATCTTTCCGGAATCTCAATAGATGAAAATGTTTTAACTGAACAGACAGTAACGCAGATTACTGATATGCTTCAATCTGAAATTTTAAGAGGTATTGGAATCGCACATAAAGACATTTCACTTGCATTGATTCGAAATAATAACACGAGAATAAAAGAAGCTATGGATCATATTCAGAAAGGAATTGCAATAACAACATCTATTCTTGAAACACCTGCCAATAACAACCAAAACCAGAACAACCTAGATCTTCATTATATGTATATAATCGCCTCAAATATAGCAATGTGCATGTTAAATGATGCTGTTTATGCCAAAGATGCTCTTTCATATCTGAACAAAGCAATTTCATTAGCAAAAGATATTTTCTGCAAATCACAGGATTCTGAATGGGAAACTATATATTACGATGATTTAGTATCAAAAGTTATTCTTTTTAAACAATATGGAGGTGACTACATCAAACAGGCCATTGAGCTCTCACAAACATTAGAAGAATCTCTAGAAAAACTCTTATACAGAAAGAAATCTACTTCTTATCGTAATAGTCTCACAAGACTTTATAACGCATTAGATGATATATATTCTTCTGAAAACGCTAATCACAACGATGCTCTTGCAAAAGCTTATCGAAAGAAATGTCACCAACTGGCCCAAGGTGAATCTCACCGCGAAAAAAGCATACATAACAGACAAAATTATATCCATTCTTGCATAAAAAGTATTGATGATACTGTTATTCACGATAATAACGATATGAAAGATCTTCAAAATTTACTGGAAATCGCATATGACGAAGCCTACAATTTATTTACTGATTTCTCATCAAAAGAGAATTGCCAAAGACTAAATCAAGTACTCGTTTCTGCACAGAGAGTGCTGAAAAATTTGCCTGAAATGACTCCAGAATTATTAGAAATAGCCGATATAGAAACAGAAATTGCAATAGCTCACAATCAAATCCAGATACAGGATAATTCAGAAGATGATGTCAGACATTGTATTCTCACACTCTCTAATTGTTCTGAACGTATACAACAATTTAAGGAACTCTCGCAATCTGTGACAATTCCGGAAATGCTTCTTCAAATCATGGATTGTATTAAAATCAATCTTACCAGCATTAAAGAAAATCCTTCACAAAGATCATGTGAAATAGCTGGATTAGCCGTAAAACTATCTGAATACCTGGTTGATAAATTTTCTGATTCTTTACCTAATAAAGATATTCTTGCCGTATCTCTTGCAAAATACGGTCCCCTTTGTATTGACCATGATAAAGATGAATTTCTTCTTGTCAACCGAAAATTAAATTTACTTGCCAAAGAACTCTACTCTGAAACCAAACGTGACAAGTACCAAATGATGATTTTATCCAGTCAGATGGGGCTTATGATCTCTAACTATCAAGAAAATCCTTCTGAACACGAAGGAGAGCTTAGCAAATTTTTAAAAGATGTTTTGGGAATTTAGTGTACTTTTTGCCATATAAAAATCCTTCTTCTTTCGTGCAAAAATGATATCACAATATTTTATGGCATATCACTGGAAATAGAATCAGCCATAAGTATTCGAAAGTAAATCAAACATTATATCGTAAAATAGCTTTTGAACTCTTATGGCATTCTTATTTTCCACCACTTTAAAATCACGAATGAATAAACTTTCCTCCCTGCTTAATCAATTCTTCCAGCGGAACATACGAGAAACTTCCCCATTCAATCAGATTATCATCAGAAATACTGCTGTAACTTACATAGATTTTCTGTTCTTTTGCATTGTAACCTACACAATTGGAAATATATGCCATAAGTCCACCTGTTTCTATGCATTGTTCATCCACGATCAATCCAATGTCGCCGTCATAAAGCAAAAATTTCGTATTATCTATCCACTGCACACAGTAATTTCCTATACCATAAATTGTTTTACTGAAATATTCCTGAAAATTTATGATTGTACGCACTTCCCAGGTCTTTGTATCGTAAGCTGTAAGTTTATACTGTCCATCCTCCGCATCATGATAAAGCATCCACAGAAGCATATTATTTTTTGAGAAAAAGACAGTCCCTATTTTGTCTATATTTACATTATTTTCCGAAGAATATAACTCATTTCCTTTCTCATCAAAACAGGTAACAATTTTCTGTGACAAATCCTCTGACTCATATGCCGCCACATATATTTTCCCATCATTACTTACCTGATACTTCTCCATAGAATAAAGCGAATTACCATTTAATGTTCCCGGAAGAATACTCTGGGATTTGCCGTTTTTAAGATCAAACACAATGCTTCGTGTATATTCTTCTTTTTTGTTTTTTTCTGTCTGATCAGCATCATCCGTACCGGTACTTTCCCCCTCTGATTCTTCCATATTGTTTTCCATATAATTCTCAAGTCCACAAACACACCAGGAAATCTTAGTTCCATCTTCACTAACCGCCAGAGAATCCGATACATAATCCTCCGCCTCTTCTTTTTCCACGGCTATTCCTATTGTTTCTCCATCCTTCTGAAAAAAGTATCTTCCATCTCGTTCTTCCAGAGATGCTTCTCCTAACAGTTCCCCTGTGTTACTCTCCTGCCGCCAACAATACAATCGCATTTTATTATAAGATTTTATTATATAGTCAGAATCATCTTCGGTAAGTTTTTTGCTGCTGTCCTTAAAAACAACTTTATCTTTTACATTTTTCTCTTCCGGCACACAGGTAATGTAATAACACTGGCCATTGGCACACACAATATCTTCCAGCCTCTCGCCTTCCGTAAGCGACACTTTCTTTTCTTCTATCGTCTGTTCTTCTATATTGACCTGATAAATGCTAAACTGTCTTTCATAAAATCCCTGTTTATAAAAATAGGCTTTTTTATGATCCTCTGAAAAGCCCAGCATTTTAATATCATAACTACTTTCTATCTCTTCTTCTCCCGGAAATTCTGCTTCGTATTGTTTTCCGGAGTTACAGTCTGCAAAATAAACTTTGTTATTTTTTATCACATACTGCCATCCATCTCCAACAGGTTTATATGAAAAATAATCTTCCTGCTTTTCTTTTTTCAGAATTTCATGATAACTGGAATCCTGCTTTTCCAGCTGATATTTTATGATTCCTTTCGCCCAGACCATATCGCTATCATCCTGCTCAAGCACATAAAAAATTTCACCGTTTCTTACCACTTTACTGTTTTTTTGAAAAAGAGGCTGATAACTGATACTTTTCCTCTCAGTTTCTTTATCTACCTGATACGCACTCCATGAATACATTCCATTTTCGTGCATTGCAACTATTCTGTTTTTTTGAATCTGGAATCCGACAATCTGGCTTTCATACTGATTATTCTGAAGAACTTTCCCTTCTTCACAGGATCTGGCTGTGATCTGATTATCATAAATACTGAACAGCACTTTTCCTTTATAGGAATCATATGGTGAATCCTGAATCTGCATTTGTTCCAGATAAAAATTTCCAGAACATTCTGCTGCTGTTTCCCATATCTGCTTTTTGTTTTTCATATCTATACAATGAACTGTATTTTCTCCGGATATATAAATTCTTCTTTCGTTATAAACAGCATTAAAAGATGTATGTTCCATAATAAAAAGTCGCCCATCATCAGAAATCAACAGTTGACCAATCCGATGATATTTATTCTGCAAAATTGCAACTTTATTTTCCTTCGTATCAAGAAGATAAACGCGGCTCGGATAATCATAATATCCTTCTTCTGATACCCACTGATAAGTATAAAAAGCGATATAGCGATGATCCGGTGATACCGCAACTTCATCTCCTACATCTGGCTTCTGCACCTTCTCTTCATCCAAATAATCTTTGATAGAAGAATCCTGTCCCGGTGCATAGTACCATTTTCCTGTTTTTTTACCTGTTTCTGCATCAAATGTATAAACTTGTCCATAAATGACCGCCGCCAGCACCTTCTGATCTTCCGATAGTGAAAGAGAAACACTCTTTGCCGCTTTTCCCAGTGTTTCTGTATCTGACCACACAACCTTTCCCGTCAGGTAATCCACACAGTACAGCTGATTTGATCCATCACAATAAAGAATCCGATTCTGGTCTATGACAAAAAAGTTATTTTCAAAGTCTTGAATATAGCCCTCATCCTGCACTTTGATTTCACGAACAAGTTCAAAAGTCTCTGCATCTCGCACCCCGATTGTGTATCTGTCTGATGTAAAAAGATATTTTCCGGATGAATCCATAAAGAAAGTATTTTCCATACCTTTGCCAAATTCCAGATACCCGACCGGCGTTACCGTATTTTCCACATCATATTTTGATTTATACAAGTTCAGAATATCCGCCAGCTCAAAAGCCGCATCCGAAACAACCGGACGATCTGTTTTTTCATTCGGCAGTGCCAGCAACAGTTTTTCCACCGCCTGGATGCTATTGTTGCTCTCTTTGAGTTCTTTTGCTTCTTTTACATAATACTTCGACTGACTGATCAGATTCTGCCTGTATTCCTCTGAAATTTCCTGTGCCTGCCTGGAAATAATCGCTGTCTGCCTGTATGCATAAACAGAAAAAGCAATCGCTCCTGCCATTACCGCACCGGAAATTACCATAATTTTCTGATAGCGATAGGTTCTCTGTCTCTGTTTCAGGGCATCATAAGAAATTCCCAGCAACGGGGCTGCAATCCGCAAAAATTCCCCTTTCAGTTTTTTGAAAGAATCCCTTTCTGATCCTGCAACAATGTTCGCTGCCAGTGGCTCCACCTCTGCTTTTACCGTTACTTTATTCCCCGCAAAATCTGTAACGATTTCCTCCGTCCAGCAGATTTCTTCCGGAAATACCTCCGATGGATCACCGCTTATCAGTACCGTCAGGATTTTTTTCGTTGTATTGTTATGCAGCGATTTAAAATACGCCATCTCCTGCCTGCACCATCTGGATTCTTTCGTTGTCTCTGAACAGATTACAATCAAAAACTCCGATTTTTCCAGTGCCTCCTTAATACCCTGACTTAAATCATCACTTGTCGGAAGCTCCGTCTCATCCCTGAAAACCTTCCACTGCTTTTCCCCCGAAAATTTTTTCGGAATATGAAACGTCTCCAGCATTTTCTGTAATTTCACTGCCACCTTGCGATCAAAAGAATTGTGACGATAACTGATAAATGCCTTATATTCCCATGTACCCTTTTCCATTATCCAGTCCTTTTATCCTTGTGTTTATACAAGTATACTATCATCCCATTCTTTTCACTTCAAGGTATTCTTTATTTTACTTTACTGTTCCAAACTCACATCTTCCGGCAATTCCGTAAGTCTCCTGGCTTCTTTTTCACTGAAACCTTCCTTACACAGATTTTTATATACCAACATTTTTCCTTCCATTTCTCCTTCACTTCTGCCAATTTCTATTCCTTTTGCAATTCCCATCTTCTCCAGTCTTTCTGCTACATCACACATACTTCGGACTCCTTTCCTTTTTTCAAAAATTTCCTCATAACGTTTATCTCCTGTCATGACCTGTAAAAGCTTCAGCACTTCATCTACATGCCTGATCTCTGTTGGATCATCCGGTATGTAATCTTTGTTTTTTCTTTTCTGTGCGAAAAAATTCGCTACCACTTTAAAATCACTGTGGAAGTGACTGATCTGCTCTTCCGTCAGCCACGCAACTTCAAATACATGCATCTGATAATCATTTACATAACAATCTAGGCATTTTGGTATTTCCATCAGTTCTTTGATTTTTTTCCTGCTGTTCCAGTGTCTATCCGTCCCAAAATACAATACAATCGTCACTACCGGCAGAATCTTTTTTCTTTCCTGCTGCAGCTGACTTCGGTATGCTACCCCATCGTATCCGATGACACGAAACGGCATGTTCTTCTCCACGGTACTCTGATTTTCAATTCCACAGATTACAAGTTCTACCTTCTCATCTTTCCAGTATTTTGCAATATCCCGCTCCAGTTCATGAACCTTGTCATCCTCTGCTTTGTACTGTGCATGAACGATTGTATTTTCCAGATCCTCCGGTTTAATCTCCTGTTCCCCACCAAATAGTAATCCATTTATGATATCTGCAAAAACATCATTATAATCTTCCAATACCTTTTCTGTAATATCTTTTTGCCCCATAAGCCTCGCTCCTTTTCTTCTGTTTTTGGCACGAAGCTGCCAGGACTGGATTACTGCTGTTTATTGCCGCTTCGTGCAGGTCTTTAATGTTTGGATTTTCCTGCCGAATGGCATAGAATATCGAATAAGATTTGATGTGTTGATTTTGTTTGTGTTTATTATACTTGTGTATGTGATGCGTGTCAACCTTTTTGTTTCTTTTCTTAAAAACATCCAAATTAAAAGTTATCTCTTTTCCACAGCAAAAGACACGAAAAAAGAATTTGTTCTTCTTCGTGTCTTTTTGCTTTACATATCTTTCTTTTTTTCTCTTCCTGATGCCTTGCTTTCACAAAGCTGCTTCTTGCAGTTTGGGGATGCAAGAAGCCAAATTAGTATGAATGAATTGCTTGTTATTCAGCTTTTTTATTATAACAAAGTTTCTCTGCGTTTTCAATAGTTTTCCGGCAATATTTTTCTTTCTTTTTCGTGTTTTTTTCTACACGATGCTCTCCTGCTATGATTTTTGTGCTATACCGTATGTGAACTACCCATTGTCTAAAGCCAATGGGCTTCCTGCTTCGCAGACCTCGTAAC
>OHAY01001058.1_pt1 | contig 26837 bp, 16 predicted proteins | sample 1577191 | NCBI WGS metagenome assembly OHAY01 (sample SAMEA3541504, study PRJEB24748) | human gut metagenome | biome: human gut; feature: human-associated habitat; material: faeces | place: China | collected 2012 | reverse complement strand
GGCCGCCTGGAGCTGCTCGCCGCAAAGGAGGGCCTGTCGCTTCTGCAGCGGCAGACCTCGGCCCTGCGGGCCTATGACCTCTCGGAGCGCGAGGGCGGCATCGGCATGGCCTGCGGCGGCAATGTCATCGTGTCGTATCTCTATCTCGGCCCGGAGCAGGCGGAGCTCGTCCGCGCCATGGCGGCTGCGTTCGACGCCACGGCGCCCTGCTGGCTGAAGCTCGTCATTGCCGAAGACGGCAGAACGGACGTTTCGCTTTCGAACGGGGCGGATCGTTCCCTGTGCGCGGCCCAGCCGGTCTGGATGCCGGGAACGCCTGCTGTTTATACCGAGCCGCTCACGCAGCCGGGGCGCGTCTATCTCTTCGGCGCGGGCCATGTCGGGCAGGCGCTCGTGCCGGTGCTGGAATATGTCGGCTTTGCCGTGACGGTCTATGACCCGCGGCAGGAGCTGACCGAGAAATTCTCCGATGTGATCTGCGCGCCGTATGCCGAGCTGGAGGACCATATCACGCTCACACCGTATGACAGCGTCGTCGTCATGACGCCGGGCCACATGGCGGACTTTGAGGTCCTGCACCGCATCCTGCGCCATCCGCTGTCCTACATCGGCTGCATCGGCAGCCGGAACAAGGCGGCCAAGACGCGCGACCTGCTGTGGCAGGAGGGCTTCTCCGAAGAGGTCATTGCGTCTGTCCATCTGCCCATCGGCCTGCCGATCCTGGCGCAGACTCCGGCTGAGATCGCCATCAGCATTGCGGGCGAAATGATCCGCTGCCGCGCCGAGGCGGCGCAGAAACGCTAAAAAACGGAGCGCCTTCCAGCCGGAAAGCGCTCCGAAATTTTTCTGCCTTAAAGTGTTTTGATGGCGTCGATCAGGGCGTCGACATCCTCCTGCGTTGTGGACCAGCTCGTGGCGAAGCGGGCAACGCTGTGCTCCTCGTCGACCTTGCCCCAGGTGTGGAAGGCGATCTTCTGCTGCAGGGCACGGACGGCCTTGTTCTCCATGATGAGGAACTGCAGGTTCGTCGGCGAATGAAGATAGAACTGCAGGCCACGCGCATCGAAGGCATCGCGGATCTGCATGGCCATGTTGATGGCGTGCTTGCTGATGCGGAAATACAGGTCGTCCGTAAACAGCGTGTCGAACTGCAGGCCGAGCAGGCGGCCCTTGGCCAGCAGCGCGCCGTGCTGTTTGGCAATGGTGGAGAAATATCGCGGCATGTTGTGCTTTGTAAAGACTGCGGCCTCGCCGAACAGCGCGCCGACCTTCGTGCCGCCGATGTAGAACACGTCGCACAGCTGGGCCAGCTCCGGCAGGGTAATGTCGCACTTCGGGCTCATCAGACCGTAGCCGAGGCGTGCGCCGTCGATGTAGAGTGGGATATTGTACCAGCGGCAGACGCTGGCCAGCTCGACGAGCTCACGCTTGGTGTAGAGCGTGCCGAACTCCGTCGGGTAGGAGATGTAGACCATGCCGGGATAGACAAAATGCTGGTGACTCGCATCCTGCCAGTAGTCCTTCATATACATCCAGACATCCTCGGCGCGGAGCTTGCCGTCGTAGACGGGCAGGGCGATGACCTTGTGGCCCGTGAATTCGATGGCGCCGGCCTCGTGGTCGCTGATGTGGCCGGTCTGCGCGGCGATCACGCCGCCGTAGGACGGCAGCATGGAGTCGATGACGACGGCGTTCGTCTGCGTGCCGCCGACCATGAAGAAAATGTCGGCGCCGGGACAGTCACAGGCCGCGCGGATCTTTTCCTTTGCGCTCTCGCAGTATTTGTCGCTGCCGTAGCCGGGGAGCTGCTCCAGATTCGTCTCGTTCAGACGGCGCAGGATCTCTACCCGCGCGCCCGCAGTATAATCGCTCTCAAAAGAATGCATAGCTGTCACTCCTGCGGCAATCAGCCTGTCATTACAGCGCGGGCATTCTTTGCCCGTTTGTCCGCTGTGCAACTACAAGTTTAGCACGGCAGAGCGGCCTTGTCAAGCGCTGTTTCGCCTTTCTGCGGGCCAATCCGCCGTATATCACGCCCGGCCGGCTGCGCAGGATCGGCCCGGCGGAACAGGAACGGATGGAACTATTTCGGCGGGCTGAATATTCATTATTTTGAAATATTTCCGATATTTTCGCTTGCTAATGAGGAAAACATTGGAAAAACCATTGTACCGGTAGAAAATCGCGGGATATTTTTTGGAAAAACCGACAAAGGATACTTGTATATTTCCCGTCGTTATGGTATGATGTTATTGGTGGCGCAGTATCCTAGTCAAAGCGCGCCGGTTTCGAAGAAGGGCCTAAAAATCCTTTTAAGGGCATATCGATGAAGTCCCTGGTGCTTGCTTTTTTCGCCCAGATCAGGGTGGGTGCTGGGGGTTAAGGTTTCCGGGCGAGGTGTAACGGCATATACCGACCGACCCGGTTTCCGTGGAGACCTGCTCTTGTGCGACAGCCGTTCCGTATCTGCGGGTACCCGGACTGCGTACGAAGCAGGATTGAACCTGCATTGCGGTGCACAGAATCGTGTGCTGTGTGTAGCGTAGCCTGCCTTGCGTGGGTATGTGGGAATAGGGGAGCGACGCGTCAGCCGCCGTGGCCGCGGCGATTGGCGATATTGCCCCTTGAAACCATGCCTGCAAAAGAGGATAGAGCCGGTGCGTAATGCTGTGGAAAACACCTAGGCTGACTGTTCATTCAGGGCATGCAGAGGATTACAGTGCGGACTAAGTGGCAATCGGGTACCGGAAGCGGCAACGCTCCGGCTTTGGCTTTAAATGGAAACAGCCGTCCGGCGACGGGCGGCAGCGACTGGGGAAATCCAACCCGACCTAAGCCGCAGGCTTTACTCTGTCTGCTGCCACCATTCTTTAGAAATTCTTGGCTTGTGGGCCCGGCCCACAGACTTCAGTGTTTCCGGAGGAGATATTTTTGAGCGCAAACCATACGGAGCCTCCCTCAAAAGGGAAGCGAAAAAAGAAAAACAGTCATATTCGCTGGATCGTCACAGTCTTTTTTGTGGCAGTCGTAATTTCCTCGACGATCTCGTTCTTTTCCTCCACAGTGCTGGAGGGGGCAGGGCTTGTCGAGGCATTTCTTGTACTTTTGCTGATCGTGGCGCTAGGCATCGTGTTCGATATCATCGGCGTGGCCGTGATGTCGGCGGAGGAGAAGCCCTTCCATGCCATGGCGGCCAAAAAGGTCCCCGGTGCTGCCGAGGCTCTGCACCTGCTGCGCAATGCGGAAAAGGTCTCGAGCTTCTGCAATGACGTCGTGGGCGATATCTGCGGCGTCGTTTCCGGCTCGGCTTCCGCCGTTGTGGCCGTGCGCGCTCTTACCATGCTCAATTCCGAAACGGTGGCACAGCTGATCATGTCCGCGCTGGTGTCCGGCGTGACGATCGCCGGCAAGGCCTGCGGCAAGAATATCGCCACCGGCAAGGCAACACAGATCGTGCATACGACCTCCAAGCTGATCTACTACATCAAGTCACTCTTTACCGGCAAGCTCCCGAAGAAAAAGAAAAAGTGACAGTCTGAGGGTGTGTCATTTTTGACTTTATTAGATACCATCAATTCCCGCGAGGCGCTGTGCGCGCTGAATGACGCGCAGCTGCGCCAGCTTTGCGACGAGATTCGACAGTTTCTGGTGCTGAATGTCGCCCGGACGGGCGGTCATCTGGCCTCGAACCTCGGCGTTGTCGAGCTGAGTGTTGCGCTGGAGCGGGTATTCGATACGAGCCGTGACCGGCTCCTGTTCGACGTGGGGCATCAGTCCTATGTCCACAAGATCCTGACCGGCCGGCGGGACGAATTCCGCACACTGCGTATGTTCGGCGGCCTTGCGGGCTTCCCAAAGCCGTCGGAGAGCGTGACGGATCCGTTTGTGGCCGGTCACGCCTCCAGCTCCGTCTCCACCGCCCTCGGCATGGCGCGTGCCCGCACGCTGCAGCATGAGGACTATCACGTCGTGGCCCTGATGGGCGACGGCGCAATGACCGGCGGCCTGGCCTATGAGGCCATGAACGATGCCGGGGAGAGCAGCGAGCAGCTCATCGTTATTCTGAACGACAACGGCATGTCCATCACGCCGAACGTCGGCGGCATTGCCCAGCATCTTGCGCTCATCCGCACGCGGCCGGGCTATTACCGCATCAAAAAGGCCTATCGCGCCGTCACGGCAAAGGTGCCCGGCGGAAAGTGCCTCTACCGCCTGACGCACCGGCTCAAGGAGCACTGGAAGCGTATGCTCTTCGGCACGACGTTCTTTGAGGAGATGGGCTTTGAATATTATGGCCCCGTAGATGGACATGATCTGAAACGGCTGGAATATATGCTCCGGCTCGTCAAGGACCGCCGGCATCCGGTCCTGCTGCACGTCATCACGCAGAAGGGCAAGGGCTACGCGCCTGCTGAGGAGAACCCCGATGTGTTCCACGGCATCGGCCATTTCGACCCCGAAAAGGGGATGGAGCCGCGCTGCGGCCATCTTCCGACATTTTCCGACACATTCAGCGAAACGATTGACGCGCTCGGCGCGCAGGAGCCGCGCATCTGCGCCATTACAGCCGCCATGCTGCGCGGGACCGGCCTTGATGCCTTTGCAGCCCACTATCCGGAGCGCTGCTTCGATGTCGGCATTGCAGAGGGACACGCCGTCTCCATGGCGGGCGGCCTTGCCAAGCAGGGAATGATCCCCGTTGTTGCGATCTATTCCACATTCCTGCAGCGCGCTTATGACATGCTGCTGCAGGATGTTGCCATGCTCGGACTGCATGTCGTATTTGCCGTAGACCGCGCCGGCCTTGTCGGCGGGGATGGCGAGACGCACCACGGCGTGTTCGACGTGAATTATCTGCGCTCCGTGCCCGGCATGCAGGTCCTGTGCCCCGCCAGTCAGGCGGAGCTGGGTCAGATGCTGCGCCGCGCTGTGCTGGAGATGACCGGCCCGGTTGCCGTGCGCTATCCCCGCGGGTGTGACGGCGCGTTTACCGGCATCGCAGAGCAGCCGTGCCTGCGCGAGGGGAGCGACATTACCCTCGTCACCTACGGGACGCTCGTCAACGAGGTGCTTGCCGCGGCAAAGATGCTGCAGGCGCGCGGCATTTCCGCCGAGGTCCTGAAGCTGCCCTCCATCAAGCCGCTCGACGTGCGCGCCGTCGCCGCCTCCATGCGGAAGACGGGCCGCCTGCTCGTTGCAGAGGAGTCCGTGTGCATCGGCTGCGTCGGCAAGGAGCTGTTGGCGTCGCTCCGTGCTCGCGGAGTGGGCGGGCCTGTGCGGCTGTGCAATCTCGGCGACCGCTTTATTCCCCACGGCGCGGTGCCGGAGCTGTGCCGCCTGGCGGGGTTGGACGCAAGATCTCTTGCTGACGCTGCCTGGGAGGTATGTCAGAATGAAGCATAAGGAACGATTGGATGTCGTTCTCGTAGAGCGCGGCCTGTGCGACAGCCGCAGCAAGGCGCAGGCGCTCATCATGTCCGGCGAGGTCTATGTCAACGGGCAGAAATCGGACAAGGCCGGTACGCCGGTCGAGGACGAGGCCGTTGTAGAGCTGCGGGGCAATCCCTGCCCCTACGTCAGCCGCGGCGGCCTGAAGCTTGAAAAGGCGCTGCGCGACTTCGGCGTCGATCCGACCGGCTTCGTCTGCAGCGACTCGGGCGCCTCGACGGGCGGCTTTACGGACTGCCTGCTGCAGAAGGGCGCGAAAAAGGTTTTCGCCATCGACGTTGGCTATGGGCAGCTTGCCTGGAGCATCCGGCAGGACCCGCGCGTGGTGTGCATGGAGCGGACGAACATCCGCTATGTCACGCCGGAGCAGCTCGGCGAGCCTCTGGACCTGTCCGTTGTGGATGTTTCCTTCATTTCCCTGCGAATCGTCCTGCCCGCCATCCGTGCACTGCTGAAGCCGACGGGGCAGATCCTCTGCCTCATCAAGCCACAGTTCGAGGCCGGCCGGGAGAAGGTCGGTAAGAAGGGCGTCGTCCGCGACCCGGCCGTCCATGAGGAGGTCCTGCAGAATTTTCTGGCGCTGGCTGCGGAGCTGGAGCTGACCGTCCGCAACCTGACGTTTTCCCCGGTGCGCGGCCCCGAGGGCAACATTGAATTTCTCGGCCATCTGAGCATGGAGCCGCAGGGCGGCATCACGCCGGATGTTCCTGCGCTCGTTGCACAGGCGCACGCAGAACTCAGGGGATAAGCTATGAAAAAGATCGTCTTGACGCCGAATCCCTACCGGGACCGGAACTTCAAATATGTCACGCTCGCCGATAAGCTCCTGCGCGAGGCTGGGCTGGAAACGCGCATCTGCCTCGCCTTCGATGTGGACCGCAGCTTCGAGCTGCCGGACAATGTTGTTCTGACGGAGCTGAACCATGAGCTGCGCGATGCCGATCTACTCGTCTGCTTCGGCGGCGACGGCACGATCCTCCATGCCTCCAAGGCTGCAACAAAGGCCGGAATCCCGGTCCTCGGCGTGAACATCGGCACCATGGGCTTCATGGCGGAGCTGGAGAGCAGCGAGCTCAAGGAGCTGCGCCGCCTTGCGGACGACGATTTCTCCGTCGAGCCGCGCATGATGCTCCACGTCCGCGCGGAGCACGAGGGACGCGTCATTCTGGAGGAGGACGCGCTGAACGACGCCGTCATCACGAAGGGCGCGGTCGCCCGCGTGGTGCAGATGTCCGTGCAGGGCGACGGCGTGGATATGATGTCCTTCAGCGGCGACGGGCTGATCGTCTGCACGCCGACCGGTTCCACGGCCTATTCCATGTCGGCTGGCGGCCCGCTGGTCGAGCCTGCTGCACAGAATATTGTGCTCACGCCGATCTGCGCCCACGATATGCAGACACGTGCCATCGTTACGTCTGCAGACCGCGAGATCACGGTGCAGCTTGCCCGCACCGGCCGCAAAAACGCCTTTCTTTCCGTGGACGGCGGCAAGGCTGTCCGCCTGAGCAGCGGCGATCGCATTACCATACGCCGCTCTGAGCATGTCACACGGCTGCTCCGCCTGACCGGACGCAGCTTTTTCGAGATCATACAAAATAAATTCAGGTAGGTGGGAACCATGAAAAACGATCGTCAGAAAAAAATCATCGAGCTTGTGGAGAACCGGTGCATCGAGACGCAGGAGCAGCTGCTCGATCAGCTCCGCCAGTGCGGCTTCCACAGCACCCAGGCCACCGTTTCCCGCGATATCAAGGAGCTGCAGATCGTAAAATCCCTCGACGGCATGGGAGGCTATCGCTATTGCCTGCCGCACCGCGTGGAGGGCGAGAAGTTTGGCGCGCGCTTCCGCGTGATCTTCCGCGAATGCGTCACGAACATCGACTACGCCCAGAATATCATCGTCATCAAGACCATGCCCGGCCTCGGCGCAGCTGCGGGCGCGAACATCGACTCGCTGAAGATGCCGAATATGGTCGGCTCGCTGTCCGGCGACGATACGACGCTCGTCATCATGCGCGACAAGGAATCTGCCGCGGAGTTCTGCCGCGAGCTGCACCGCATGCTCGAGTAAGGAGCCGCCATGCTTCGCCTGCTGCACATTGAAAATATCGCCGTGATCGAGCAGGCGGATATCCTGTTTGAGCGCGGCTTTAACGTCATGACCGGCGAGACCGGCGCGGGCAAATCCATCGTCATCGACGCGATCTCCGCCATTCTCGGCGAGCGCGCCTACCGCGATATGATCCGCACCGGCGCGGCGCGCGCCGCCGTGCGCGCCATTTTTGACGATGTGCCGGAGCTTGCGTGGTTTGCCGAGAACAGTGTGCCCTATGACACGGAGGTCATCGTGCAGCGTGAGATCTATCTGGACGGAAAGAATCTCTGCCGCGTGAACGGTGTGGCCGTCACGGTCGGCATTCTGCGGAGGCTCGGCCTTCAGCTTATCAACATCCACGGCCAGCACGACTCCGCAGCGCTGTTCGATGAGAACTACCATCTGACATTTCTGGACAGCTTCGCTGCCGATGCGCCGCTGTTGGAGCAGTACCGCGCGCAGTTTTCCGCCATGCAGAGCCTGCAGCACGAAATGGCGCACCTGCGCATGGACGAGAGCGAGAAGCTTCGCCGCACGGAGACGCTGCGCTATCAGATCGATGAGATCGAGCGTGCGGCTCTGAAGCCGGATGAGGATACGCAGCTCGAGGCCCGCCGCCGTCTGCTGCAGAACGCCGAGAAGCTCTCGGACGGCCTGCGCGACGCTGCCGCCTGTCTGGACGGCGGGGACGAGGCGCAGGGCGCGGCGGCTCTCCTGACGCAGGCAGAGCGCGATCTGGCGCACAGCGCGCGCTTTGATGAATCGCTGCAGCCGCTGCACGACACGATCGCAGACCTGATGTATCAGGCGCAGGACGCCGCCGAGCAGCTTCGCGACCGGCTGTACCGCCTGTCGTACTCCGCAGACGAGCTGGAGCAGCTTGAGGAGCGCCTCGACCTGCTGCACCGCCTGCGCCGGAAATACGGCGCGGACTGCGCGGCCATTCTGGACTACCTTGCCAGGGCAAAAGCGGAGCTGGAGGAGATCGAGTTCTCCGACGAGCGCCTGCAGCAGCTGGAAAAGCAGGTCGCCGCGGCGGAAGAGAAAGCACGGGAAACGGCCCTTCGCCTACGCGAATGCCGGAAAGCGGCCTCAGAGGCCCTGACGGCGCGCGTGCTGGACGAGCTGTCCCAGCTGGATATGAAGAAGGTGCAGTTTGCCTGCCGCTTCACGGAGACAGGCCTGACACAGGACGGCATGGACGCCGTTTCGTTCTACATGTCCGCCAACCTCGGCGAGGCGCTCAAGCCGCTGAGCAAGGTCGCCTCGGGCGGCGAGTTGGCGCGCATCATGCTGGCGCTGAAAAACGTGCTGGCCGAGAGAGACCATGTGCCGACGCTGATCTTCGACGAGGTCGACACCGGTGTCTCCGGCCGGGCTGCTCAGCGCGTGGCGGAAAAGCTCCGCGCCCTGTCCCGCACGAAGCAGGTCCTGTGCGTAACGCATCTGCCGCAGATCGCTGCGCTGGCGGACACGCATTTCCGCATCGCCAAGGCAGAGCACGACGGCCGCACGTTCACGAGCGTGACGCCGCTCGACTTTGAGGGGCGCAAGGCCGAGCTGGCCCGCATCATCGGCGGCGCGAGCATCACGCCGACCACGCTGCAGAGCGCGGCGGAAATGTTGGAAAGTCGGACTTGACAAAGCACCGATTTTCTGTTAGGATACCTATAGCAAAACGCTGTGATGGAATGAAGTACCCCCGTGCTCCACGCGCAGAGAGCCGCCGGTCGGTGTAAGGCGGCAGGGAAGCGGGGCGAAATACCTTCCGGAGCGGCCGGCCTGAACCTGCAGTAGGGCCGGACGGGTGCGCCCGATATCGCGCAGGAGTGTGGCTGCACTCCCCGAGCCCGCCGCTGTGAAGCGTCGGGGATGACGAGGTGGTACCGCGTAAGTTTTACGCCCTCTGTCCATTGGACAGAGGGCGTTTTTTATGACAAAAACAGGAGGAACTTATGAAACTTTATGACGAACTGGTCGCCCGCGGCCTCATCGCGCAGGTGACGAATGAAGAAGCAATCCGCGAAATGATCGACAACGGCAAGGCCACGTTCTATATCGGCTTTGACTGCACGGCAGACTCCCTGCATGTCGGCCATTTCATGGCCCTGTGCCTGATGAAGCGCCTGCAGATGGCGGGCAACAAGCCCATCGCCCTCATCGGCGACGGCACGACGATGATCGGCGACCCGTCGGGCCGCACCGACATGCGCCAGATGCTCACTGAGGAGACCATTGCGTATAATGCGGAGTGCTTCAAGCGCCAGATGGAGAAATTCATCGACTTCTCCGACGGCAAGGCGATTATGCTGCGCAACTCTGCCTGGCTGAAGCCGCTGAACTATATCGAGCTGCTGCGCGAGGTCGGCGCCTGCTTCTCCGTCAACAACATGCTGCGCGCCGAGTGCTACAAGCAGCGCATGGAGAAGGGCCTGAGCTTCCTGGAATTCAACTACATGATCATGCAGAGCTACGACTTCTACTACATGTTCCAGCACTACGGCTGCAACATGGAATTCGGCGGCAACGATCAGTGGAGCAACATGCTTGGCGGCACGGAGCTCATCCGCCGCAAGCTCGGCAAGGACGCCCACGCCATGACCATCACGCTGCTGCTCAACTCCGAGGGCAAGAAGATGGGCAAGACAGCCAAGGGCGCAGTCTGGCTCGATCCGAACAAGACGACGCCTTTCGACTTTTTCCAGTACTGGCGCAATATCGACGATGCCGACGTCATGAAGTGCCTGCGCATGCTGACCTTCCTCCCGCTCGAGGAGATCAACGCCATGGAGGGCTGGGAAGGCAGCCAGCTCAACCGTGCCAAGGAAATTCTCGCCTATGAGCTGACGAAGCTCGTCCACGGCGAGGAAGAGGCCAATAAGGCCCGTGATGCGGCGAAGGCTCTGTTCCTCAGCGGCGCGAACGATGCCGATATGCCGACAACGGAGCTGACGGAAAGCCAGCTGACGGATGGCAGGATCGGCATTCTGGACCTGATGCTTGCCTGCAAGCTCGCGCCCACGAAGTCCGAGGCGCGCCGTCTCGTCCAGCAGGGCGGCGTGTTCGCTGATGACGAGAAGGTTGCATCCATCGACGTTGTCTTCACGGGCGAGCAGCTCAAGAACGGCGTCAAGCTCCGCAAGGGCAAGAAGGTCTTCCACAAGGCTGTTCTTGCATGCTGACGTTTCGCACTGCGGCGGAGCCCGACTTTGAGCATGTGAACCGGCTGGCCCGGCAGGTGCACGAGCTGCACGTCTCGCTGCACCCCGATCTCTATCGCTCCGTCAAGCATCCCATCTCCTGTGAGAAATTCCGGGAGATGGTGGAGCGGGAACAGCTCGTGGTGGCCTGCCGCGGGGAGCACATCGTGGCCTATGCCGCCTTTGCCGTGCGGGACTTTGACGGCGCGTCGATCCTGCCGCGCCGCGTGATGATGCTCGACGCGCTGTGTGTCGACGGCCCGTGCCGCAGGCAGGGCATCGCACATGCCATGCTCGAGGAGCTGTGCCGCCGTGGCCGCGCGCTGGGCTGTACGGACCTGCAGCTGGCCTGTGACAGCCGCAATACGTCGGCACTGGCCTTTTATGAAGCGCAGGGCATGCAGCGCAAGCTCATCCAGTTCCGCAAAAAGCTCTGACACGAAAAATCAGGGCGCATCATGCGCCCTGAAAAGCCTCGCAGAGTTCGCCGCCCGCAGGCGGCGAATCCAATAGGATCCTTTTCTCCGGCGGCGTGTACGTCGGAGAAAATACAAATCAGTCCGTTAGTGTGCGAATCGCCCGCTTTTGGCGGGCGATTCGTGCGCGCAGCGGACTGAAATCTTTTTGTTGGAAAAGCCGAAAGGCTTTTCCAACAGTCGGTTTAAAGGCCCGTCATGGCTTCCAGAACGGCCCATTCTTCCATATCGAGGCCCTTGTTCATGCTGAGCGCCTCGTCGATGTCGATGTCGAAGATCTTGCCCTGATGTACGCCGACGATGCGGTTCGTGCTGCCCGCCGCAAGGATCTCCACGGCGCGATAGCCCATACGCGTTGCCATAACGCGGTCGCGGGCCGTGGGGGAACCACCGCGCTGCACATGGCCGAGGACGGTCACGCGCGGATCGAGCGCGATCTCATCGCGGATGCGGTTGGCGACGTCGAAGGCGCTGCCTGCGCCCTCCGCAACGACGACCATATAGTGCGTGAAGCCGTTCAGACGGGCATTACGGATCTTTTCGATGATCTCGGTGTCGAAGCTCTCCTTGCTCTCCGGCACGAGGACGGCCGTCGCGCCGACGGCAAGGCCGACATACAGCGCCAGATGACCGGCGTTGCGGCCCATGACTTCCACGACGGAGCAGCGCTCGTGCGATTGCATGGTGTCGCGCAGCTTATCGATGCACTCAATGGCCGTGTTGGCCGCCGTGTCAAAGCCGATGCAGTAATCCGTGCAGGCGATGTCGTTGTCGATCGTGCCGGGGAGACCGACGACGGAGATACCGTATTTTGACAGAGCCAGCGCGCCGCGGAACGTGCCGTCGCCGCCGATGGCGACAATGCCGTCCAGTCCGAGGAGCTTGCAGGTGCTGACGGCCTTCTTCTGGCCCTCCTCCGTGCGGAATTCCTCGCTGCGGGCGGTGTAGAGGATCGTGCCGCCGCGGTCGATGATATGTGCCACGCTGCGCTCGTCCAGACGGACAATGTCGCCGTTGATCAGACCGTTCCAGCCGCGGCGGATGCCTACGACCTCGATGCCGCGGTACACGGCGGCGCGGACAACGGAACGAACGGCCGCATTCATACCGGGGGCGTCGCCGCCGCTCGTGAGCACGCCGATGCGCTTCACTGCATTTTTCTTGGTTTCACTCATACGATTACCACCAGTCTGCCGCTGACGCGGCACGAATTATCGACCCTATTTTACCGTATTTTTCAAAAAGCCGCAATAGGGAAATTCTTACGATTGTCCAAAAGCAGGCAAAAAGATCACCCTGTCAGTGAAGCTGCTCCGGCAGGAGCGTCGTATATACGGCGTCGCAGAGGGCAGCCACGGCCTCACGGTCGATGGTGTAGTAAATGCGGCTCTCGCCCTTGCGGGCGCGGACGAGGCCTGCTTCAAGCAGCAGGCTCATGTGGCGCGAGATGGTAGCGGTCGTCAGTCCCATTTCCCGGGAAAGCTGCTGGCAGTAGGACGGCTGACGCGCGCAGCGGCGCAGCAGCTCGAACTTGCTCCGGTCCGCGACGAGTTTGAGCAGACTGCAGATTCCGTCATCCGTCATCTGCAGGCGGTCGACGCGGAAGTTCTCGTGCAGCAGCACGCCGAGGTAGACCTGACGGCAGTCACTGCACGCCAGCTCGTCATAGGTATAGATCATGTCGCCGCCTGCCACGAGGCTGAGGTTGATATAAGTGTCCATTTCGACCAGCTGCATGCTCTGGTTCGTAAATCGCTCCAGCAGCTCCGAAAAGGCGTGTTTCGCAAAATACTGCTCCCAGTGGTCGTAGACCGGCTGCAGCTGCGGCAGGATCCGCGGCAGAATATCCTGCACCCGCTGCGCGGCAGGGCGCAGAAGGGCGGAAAGCTCGTCAAACATCGCAGAATAGTTCGTCAGCAGCTTATAAAGCCGCCAGCGGTACTGCTCCTCGATCATCAGGCCGTCCAGCTGTTCGGCAAGCGGCGGGATCGTCTGCCCCGGCTCCGCCGCATAGAAGCTGATGCCGCCGGAATTGATGTCCCGCAGGAGATAGGGGCCGTTCAGCCGCTCCTCGGCGGACTGCCGGGTGCGCTGCAGCGACTGCTCCAGATCGGTCGTGCGGATATCGAGGAAGCTGAAGATCATCAGCTTGGCAAGGCAGGTATTCTGCCACTTGCTCTCCGTCTCCCACTTGCGGAAGAACGTCTCCAGAGCCGGGCCGTCCTCCAGTCCGGTGCAGGCTGCCTCTGCCACCTTCGCGGCAAGCGCGCAGCTCTGCTCGATCTGCTCCCGTTCCGTGCGGGTGAGCTTGGAACCGAATTTTTGGAGCAGATCCCGCTTGCGCCCCTCGACGGACAGGCCGTTTACATGCTGATACAGGGCCTCGACGGTCTCATACAGCACTACAGGGGAGCGTAAAACGATCTGCTTCATGATGCATTCTCCTTTCACACTTTTCTTCCCTCCGAAACTTTCGGCAGGACAGGTGTTTAGCAAGCAGAGCCCCCGGCAATGCCGGGGGCTCTATGTGTTTAGTGTTTATGTGCCGTGTTTATGTGCCCATTATATCATATGCTTGCGGGAAATGCCACGTTTATTTCTCCACGACAGCCGCGAAGCGATGCAGGATAGCGGCAGCCTGTGCGCGGCTTGCCGTTGCCTTCGGCATGAGATCCTGTCCGTCGCCCTTGACGGGCCCGGCCTTCACGGCCCAGCCCATGGCCTCGCGGGCATAATCGCTGACGCTGGCAGCATCGCGGAAGGCATCGAGCGTTCCGGCCTCGGTCTTCACGCCGCAGAACTTGGCATAGCGGAAGAAGATCGTGACCATCTGCTCGCGCGTGACGGCGGAATCCGGATCAAACGTCCCGTCGCCCATGCCGAGCACGATGCCGTTCTCGTTGGCCCAGGCAACAGCCTTGGCATAGTAGCTGTCAGCCGCGACATCGCGGAAGTTTGCCTCTGCCTTCGGCTCCGGAGAACCGACCATGCGGTACAGGACCGTGACGAGCTGACCGCGGGTGAGTGCCTGCTCCGGTGCGAACAGGCCGTTTCCGACGCCCTGGAAGATGCCGTTCTCCACGGCCCAGCGGACGTCCTCACAGAACCAGTCCGTCTCGGACACGTCGGCGAAGCTCAGCACGAAGCGGTACTGCGCCGTGACGGTGAGGTCCTTGCGGATGTTCGAGAAGTCGGCATCCCAGCCGGTGAAGGTGTAGCCCTCGCGCGCCGGGGCCTCCGGTGCTGCGGCAGCCTCGCCCCAGAACACGGACTGAGAAGACAGCTCCGTGCCGTCATGGTCCACGAAGCGGACCGTGAACGACAGGCGTTCATACTGCGCCATGAGGATGCGGCTCTCGGTGACGTTCGTGTAGTCGCCGCTCCAGCCGGTGAAGGTGTAGCCCTCGCGCGCCGGCGCCTGCGGCGCTTCGGCGTCCTCGCCGTAGCTGACCTCCTGCGTCTTCAGGACCGTGCCGTCCCAATCCGTGAAGAAGACGGTGCAGGTCTTGACCGCATACAGGGCCGTGACGGTCATATCACAGGTGACGGCGGAGACATCGCCGCTCCAGCCGACGAAGGTATAGCCCTCGCGTGCCGGGGAAGCGGGCAGCTCTGCAGCCTCGCCATGCAGGACGGTCTGGACGGAGAGCTCCGTGCCGTCATAGTCCACAAAGCGGACGGTGTAGGAATTCTGCTCGTAATTTGCCGTGATGGTGCAGTCGGCGGTGATGTTTCTGCCGTCGGCGCTCCAGCCGGTGAAGTGGTAGCCCTCGTGCCACGGTGTGGCCTCCGGCAGAACGGCATCCTCGCCGTATTCCACGGGCAGCGCGGCAAAGACATTGCCGGTCAGGCCGTCTGCAAGGCTGACGGTGTAGGTGTTGCGCGCAAACAGAACAGTGACCGTCGTATTGCTGCGGATGTGCTCGAGCGTGAGGGTGTCGTCCTCGCAGGCGGTGATCTCACCGTTTACGAGCACATGGTCGGTGTGATAGCCCTCATTCGGCTGGATCGTGAGCTTCAGCTCACCGTCATAGAAGCAGACCGTCTCGCCGAGCGGATCGACGGTACCGTTCTCTCCGGCGATGACGTTGACCGTCACCTTGTCGGTCAGGCCGTCATACAGGGCCAGAACATCCATATCCTGCTGCACGTTCGACGTGTCGGCGGACCAGCCGGTGAAGGCGGCTTCCTCGCGCTGCGGCTCGGGCGGCAGCATGGCGGCATGACCTTCGGCAACGGGCTGCTCCAGCAGGACGATGTGATCGACATCGAGGAAGCGCACGGTGTGGAACGTGGCCGGGGCGATGGGGTATTCGCCCCACTTGATCTCGCCGGACGGCGCCCACGTCGCAGCCTTGGCTGCGTCATAGTAGATGGTAAAATCGCTGGCAGTCTTGGCAAAGATGTTCGCGCCGACGCTGTCCGGACGGTCGCCGAGGAAGTAGGCCTCATGCATGCCCTTGCAGTAGTTGAACGCACTGGCATAGATCGACTGCACCGTGCTGCCGATGACGCAGCGCTTCATGTCCTTGCAGAAGCTGAAGGCATACTGGCCGAGCAGCTCGATGGCGGGCAGAGTCACGAATTCCAGACCCGTGCTGGAGAAGGCGTTTGCGCCGATGGCACGCAGCGCGCCGGTGCCGGTGAGGTACGTCAGCGTGCTGAGATTGGCGCAGGCGTAGGTATCGATAAGCTGGACGGAATTGGCCAGGTCGATATGCTTCAGTGCCTTTGCGGTGGAGAATGCACGCTCCTCGAGCTTTTCAACGCCCGTCAGGCGGATATTCTCGAGGTACTTGCAGGAGTGGAAGGCGTAGCTGCCGACCGTGCGGACGGTGTCCGGCGTCTCATAGCTGACGTCCGGGCGGCCTGCCGGGTAGACGAGCAGGTGCGTGACAGCCTTGTCATAGAGCACGCCGTCGACCGTGGCATAGGCCGCGCAGCTCTCCGGCAGCTCGAAGGCGGTGACGCCGTCGTCATACTGGAAGGCCTTGAAGTGGATGCTCGTGATCGTTGCGGGAAGCTTCAGTACGCCGGTCAATGCGATCCCGGCCATGCCGAACTCATCGATGGTCTCAAGGATGGGGGAGACGGTGACGGCCTGCAGCAGCTGCGGCTCATAGATGCCGTAGGGGCCGATGTGCTTCACGGTCTCCGGCATGGTAAAGGAGGCATCCGGACGGCCCTGCGGATAGAGGACCAGCGTATCGACGTTCTTGTTGTAGAGCACGCCGTCCACACTCTTGAAATTCGGATTCGCCTCGTCCACGACAAAGCGCTCGAGCTTGTGGCAGTAGTTAAAGCACATGCTGCCGATGGAGGCAAGGCCCTTGCCGAACACAACCTCCTGCAGGGAGCTGCAGCGGTTAAAGGCGGACGTGCCGATGGACTCCACGGAATCCGGCAGGCCGATGCGGGTCAGCTTTCCGCAGCCATAGAAGGCAAAATCGCCGATGGTCTTGAGGGATTCGCTGAAGTTGAATTCCGTCAGCGCGGTGATGTTGTAGAAGCTGCGCTCGCCAATTTCCGTCACGCCTGCGGGCAGGGTCACGGATGTCATGGCGGCATAGTAGAATGCCGATTCGCCGATGTAGGTCAGACCGGCGGGCAGCTCCGTATTGCCGAGCTTCTTGCAAGAGCGGAACGCACCCTTTTCGATGCGGGTAACGGTAGAGGGGATGACGACCTCAGTCAGCGCATTGCAGCTGGAGAACATTTCCTCCGGAACGGCGGTCATGCCCTCCGGCAGCTCCACGCGCGGGAGCTTCGAGGCAGAGCTGAACACGCCGCTGCCGTACTCCTGCGTTTTGGCGGACAGGTGCAGCTCCAGCAGGTTGGACAGGCCGTTAAAGGCGGAGTTGCCGATCTTCTGCACGCTGTCCGGAATGGTCAGGGTGCTGATGCCCTTCAGACCCATGAAGGCGCGTGCACCGATCTCGCGGAGGTTCTGACTCAGCACGAGCGTTTTCGCTGTGGAGCAGCTGTTGAACGCTGCGGATTCGACCAGCTCCACGCTGTCCGGCAGGACGATTTCCGTGATCTTCGAGCAGCCGCCGAAGGCGCAGGAACCAATCTCACGGACCGAGGTGCCGAAGTCGACATTGGCGAGCCTGCTGCACTTATAGAACGCATACTCGCCAATCGTCTTCATGCCGCTGCCGAGGCGAACGGTGGTCAGCGCGGTGCAGTAATAGACGGAGTATTTGCCGGTTTCCTGCAGACCGTTACCGGAGTCAAACGTCTTGACGGCGGTGCACCATGCAAAGGCGTATTCGCCGATGGAACGCATGCTGTCCGGGAAGGACAGGCTCGTCAGAGCCTTGCAGGAATAGAAGGCACGCTCGCCGATGGTCTCGAGCTTTGGGGCATCCGGCAGGGACTTGAGCGCAGTGCAGGAATAGAAGGCACTGTCGCCGATCGCGCGCAGGCTTGCGCAGCCGTCAATGGACTGCATGCCGGTGTAGGCAAAGGCATAAGCCTCCAGCTCCACGACGCTGTCCGGAACTGTGAACGTGACGCCGGACTTTGCATAGGGATAGACCTTCAGAACGGTCATATCCTTCGTGTAGAGCACGCCGTCTACGGCGGTATAGTTCGGGTTCTCCGCCGCAACGGTGATGGCAGGCAGGCTCGTGCAGGCCGCCCACGCAGAGGGACCGATCTGCGTGATCGTAGCAGGGATATCCACTGCCGTCAGGCTCTGGCAGGCGAAGAACGCGGAATCGCCGATGCTCGTCAGAGCGGTGGGGAAATTGATGGACGAAAGCTCGCCTGCATAGTAGAAGGCATAATCACCGATGGTGCTGACGGTATCCGGCAGGAAGACCGTCTGCACCTTGCTGTGGAAGAAGGCATATTCGCCGATGGTCTCCGTGCCGCTGGCCACGGGATAGCTGCTGTAGGCCTTGGCGGTCGGATACGACAGGAGCGTCTTGCCGTCGCCGCTGTAGAGCACGCCGTCAATGGACTGGTAGTACGGGTTGGCGCGGTCAACGTAAATGTTTGTCAGCGAAGCGCAGCGAGCAAAGGCACACGAGCCGATGGAGCGGATCTTGCTGCCAATCGTGAAGCTGCGGACGGTCTTGTTGAGCTGGAAGGCCTTTTCTGCGATGGCGGTGACGGGGTAGCCGCCGATCTCGTCCGGGATAACGACGTCCAGCTCCGAGCCGGTGTAGCCAGTGATGGTGATCTCGCCATTGCTCTCAAAATACTCAAACTGCGAGGATTCGATGAGCTTGCCGGTCTTGGCATCGAGCGTGACGACCTTTTCATTGCGTCCGTAGTCCGCAAGGCAGACATAGACCTTGTTGAGGCCCGATACGTTCACGCGGACCGTCGCGGTCTCGCCGGGGGTCTTGCTGCTGTAGCCCTGACTGAAGACCGGCTCGGAGAACACGTTCATGTGCTCCACGTCATAGACCTCCACATAAGCAAGGTAACGGGAATCCGCGACCTCGAGCGTCAGCGTTTCGCCGTCGGAGGTCGACGACAGGATCTGCGGGGGCGTATTGTCGATGGTGACGGGGAATTCCCAGTGGGCATTTTTGTTCTGCGCCGCCGTGAAGCCGTCGTGGTCAAGCTCGGCGTCAATGGAGACGATGACAGTCGTGTCATCCTTCAGCATCTCACCGGCCGAATCCACGCCGTACCACGGATCGATCGCCGTCGAGGTGAAGGAGCCCGCGGGGAGGATCGTGTCGTAATTCGCATTATAGACGGACTTGCCGACATAGTCGACCGTCTTGCGGTAATAGGTCTCACCAGTCTTGGCGTCCGTAATGCGATAGGTCAGGGACTTTGCATTACGAAGCAGAGCGGTGTAGATCAGGTCGACCTTGTCATAATAGCCGTCCGTGCGCAGGGGAGAGAGCGTATTGTGCTCCGGATAGTAGGCCAGCTCCGGCGCATAGGGATTGCCGCCGAACACATAGAAGCTGCCCGTTCCGGAGAGCATGCTGCCGCCGTAGTTCAGATACTGGCTGGCCCAGTTCGGCTCGCCCTGCAGCTTCTGCCAGTAGTAGCCGATGTCGATGACCGGGGCCTGATCCCAGTCGCCGTAGAAGGCAAGGTAGGGAATGGAGAGGTTGCAGCCTGTGACGCCCTCGGCCGTGGTCTGCTGCGTCAGGGTGATGTAGCCCTCAATGTAGATGCCGTTTTCAAACGTGTCCGTAAGCTCCTTGCGCAGCGCATCGGAGAGCTTGACCGTCACGGTCACATCTGCCGTGCCCTTGGCGGGAACGGTCACGACGTTATTGGTGCAGTCCGTCGTCCATGTCGTCTGCGCCGTGATATCGCGCGAGGTCTGCGTGGCAAAATAGACCTGTACGTTACCGTAATCGCCCTTCGTTTCGGCGTTTTCCGTCAGGACGGTCGGGGTGATGGCGTACTGCAGCGGCTCCGTGCCGAAGTTCACCACGCGGAACGTCATCTGATATTCGCCGGTCTTGTCGGGATCGTCGCCGAGCTCCAGCTTCGGACGCTCCTTGCCCTCAACCTGCAGATAGGCCTTCGTCGCCATGGCGGAGGCAAGGTTTACAAGACCTGCGCCCTGCTTGCGCGGGGACGCCGTTATGCCGTTGCTGCCCTTGGCCGGGACGGCCGTACTCATCATCAGCGCGTAGGCCAGCGTCATGGCGTCGCCCTCGATGCCCGCCGTGCGGAGGTACTCCAGCATCAGCGCGCTGGCGCCCGCCAGATGAGGCGTCGCCATGGACGTGCCGGACATCAGACCATAGGAATTGTTGTCGCGGGAAGAATAGATGTTGCCGCCGGGAGCCATGATGTCCGGCGTGATCTCCAGCTGGGACGTTGAGCCCCAGGACGAGAACGAGGAGGGCTGCCCGCCCGTCTCGGAGGGAGCGTCATAGGTCGAGTTGGAAACGGTCAGCGTCCCGACGCCGTCCTTGGCGGCTGCGACCATTGCCTGACCGTCTGCCTGCGAGATAAAGATCGCAGGGATCGGGAACGAGTCGATGCTCATGTTGATCATGCCCGCCTCGGTGTTATAGACGATGCAGGCTGCCGCACCCTTGGCGTGGGCCATTTCGTGCTTTTCCGCAAACGTTGTGACGCCGCGGCTGACGAGCGCGACCTTGCCCTTGACATTCAGGTTGGCGTAATCCGCCTCCTCGCCGTTGCCGGGCACGACAACATAGTCAAGCGTCTTGCCGCCGAGCACGCGGATGAAGCCGCCCTCGGGGTTGTTCGTCGTGGCCGTATCCGTGAACGTGATCTTGCGTCCGGCCGCTTCAAAGTAGGCGCTGCGGACGGTCACGTTGTCGGCGCTCGCCACGGACAGGGTCTGGGAATAGGAGCTCGGGGAGCCGACGATGCCGTAGTCCGGGTTGGACGTCAGCGACAGGTCCGTGCCCCACAGGTTCTTATAGGCGGCGGAGTATTCGTTGCCTGCGGCCGCCGCAACGATGATGCCGGCCCTGGCCAGACGGTCATAGACCTCCATCGTGCTCAGCAGGTCGCTGCGGTAAGTAAAGCCGGCGGGGGAGCCGAGCGAGAGGTTCACGACGTCGACGCCGAGCGTGACGCAGTCTTCCAGCGCGGCAAGGATATCATCGGAGTTTGCGCCAGTGCTGCCGTCCGGGAAGACCTTCAGGATCATGAGCTGAGCCTGCGGCGCAACGCCGGTGACGCTGCCGTCCGCGGGGTTGGCTGCAACGATACCGGCAACGTGCGTGCCGTGGTCGGAGCCGCCGTGATGGTTGACGTCCGTGTCGTGATCGGCATAGTCGAACACATAGGGGACCTTGCCGCTCAGGTAGATACTGCTGGAGGAGAGGTCCCGCACAAGGCGCTGCGCCTGCAGCGTGTCTGCGGAAAGAATCTCATCGATGTCGCCCCGCACGACGGCAGGCGACTTGGGATCGACGGCAAAGGCCGCGTGGTCGGTGTCAAGACCGGTGTCCAGCACGGCGACGACCATGCCGGAGCCGTCCATGCCGAGATTCCAGGCTGTCGGCGCGCCGATCATGCCGCCGCCAGAGGTGACCTTCGGCTCCGTAGGGAGCTCATAGGTCTGCACCATATGGACTGCCTTGACGCCCGGCAGAGCTTCCAGCTCCGCGATATGGCCATAGGCGCATTCCAGCGCAATACCGTTGAGCAGGAGAGAATAGGAATAGCGCACGGAAGCCTCCGGTGCGGCCTCGGCGATCTTCGCCTCGACCTGCTCCTGCGCCGCAATGGCGTTCTGCTGCGCTGTGCGGCCCGCATCCGTCAGAGCCTTTCCTGCGAACATGCCGCTCTGCTCCGTCAGGGCGAGAGCGTCGAGCTCCACGATGACGCGGACAAGATCGGTGTCCTTCGGGGTCTCCGGCTGCAGCGCTTCGAGCTCTGCGTCCTTGTTTCCCTGCAGGATCGCGCCGAGATCGGAGCCCTCCGGAAGCTGTGCCGCTTCCTCAGCCGGTTCCGGGTTGGTGACCGGCTCATCCGGCTGCACGGCGGATACGGCCGGGATGCACCCCAGCGTCAGTACCAGCACCAGCAGGAGCGCCAGCGCGCGTTGAAATCTTGCTTTCATTTGGTTACCTCCCTTTTTCATTTCCTGATATTACGCGCATATTACGCGCGCGCGAAATATCAGTTAGTTATTGACCTAGTTTAGCAGGGAAGTAGTCCTTTTATCAAGAGGGAATGGAAAGATTTAACATAAAAATAACCTTGAAACGGAGAAATGAAAGAAATCGGCAGGGGAATCCGGGGATTTTTCACCATTTCCCGCCAAATCAAGACTCAAAATTGAATATAATTCCTGTATAAAATGCATAAAAAGAACGCAGATACCGGCCCGGCTGCACGCCGGGGTATCTGCGCTGTAAAAGAAGGAGGCCTCTGGCACGAGCAGGCCAGCCTGCAACCCGAATGGCGCAAATCAGCTGCTGCTTCCGAAGACCTCCCGTCAGACCGCGCTGGGAACCCGAGGTCCAATTCCTCGGGAACCATGCGATTGTCTGCAACTATAGTATACCAGAGCGCGGTTCGGGCGTCAAGCCCCAAGCACAAATCGGGCGCTCATGGAGAGGCCTGCGAGCTTGCGGATAGCCGGTCGAACGGATTCCGGAATTGCTCAGGCTCACGCCGCAGCGGGCACGATCCCGCAGCCGGAAGGGAGAGCGGCAGCAACCGGAGGCGGCCGGAATGCTGTCTCGAATTCTCGCGAACAGTTGAAATGAACGAACGCAACAAAATAAAAATTTTGTTGCGTTTGAGACAGAGATATGCTATAATAGAGGCATACAAAGCCGAATGCCGGTTTTCCGGTCCCGGCGCCTGTTTGGAGGTGTTATTATGATCGATCCGGATACTCCGGAGATCCTGCGGCAATTTCTGGCGTACCACGAGACCATCAAGGGCCAGTCGCCCAAGACCATCGACGAATATCATCTGGACCTGCGGATGTTCCTGCGGTTCCTTGTACTCATGCGCAGCGAAATGCCGATCGACACCGATCTGGAGACGATCTCCGTCCGGCACGTCGATGTCGAATTTCTGCGAAGCGTGACGACGAACGATATTTTCGACTTCCTGAGCTATCTGGCCCGCGAACGCAGGACGCAGGACGGCTCCGGCCTCGGTGCGTCGGCACGCGCGCGGAAGCTTTCGGCCATCAAGTCGTTTTTCAAATATCTGACCACCCGCACGAAGCTGCTCGACGAGAATCCCGCGCAGGACATCGAGTACCCGCGTATGCGCCGCGCCCTGCCGAAGTATCTGACGCTCGAGGAAAGCCGCCGCCTGCTCGCTGCGGTCGACGGGCCGAACCGGGCACGCGACTATGCGATCCTGATGCTGTTTCTGAACTGCGGCATCCGCCGCGCGGAGCTGGTCGGTCTGAATCGAAATGACGTATACAACGATCGGATTCGCGTAACAGGCAAAGGAAACAAGGAGCGCTTCGTCTATTTCGGCGAAACGACGCGTGAGGCGCTGGACACCTACCTTCCCGAACGCAACAAAATCGTCCTGGATGACGATCGGGCGCTGTTCGGCTCCCGTGACCACAGGCGTTTGAGCGTGACGGCCGTGCACCGTCTGGTCAAAAAGCACATGCTGGCGGCCGGGCTGGACCCGGAGCAATACTCCGCGCACAAGCTGCGCCACACCGCCGCCACGCTGATGGTCGCAAACGGCGTGGACCTCAGAACGGTGCAGGAGGTGCTCGGCCACGAGCACCTGAACACGACGGAGATTTACACCCACATCGAAAATACCGAGCTGAAGATCGCCGCAGAGGCCAATCCCCTCTCGCGTCCGGCTCCAAAGGAGACACATTATGAGAAAGACCCTGTTATTTGACCTCGACGGCACGCTGCTGAACACGCTGGAGGACCTGCGCGACAGCACGAATTTTGCGCTGCGGACCTATGGCTATCCGGAGCGCTCGCTGGAGGAGGTCCGGCGGTTTGTCGGAAATGGTCTGAAAATGCTGCTGACCCGCGCCGTACCGCAGGGCAGCTCCGAGGTCGAGATCGAGCGTGCGCTGGCGTGCATGAAGGCGCATTACTGCGAAAACTATCACAACAAGACCGTCCCCTATCCCGGCATTCCGGAGCTGCTGCAGCGCCTGCAGCAGGCGGGCTTCCGCATGGCCATCGTCTCAAACAAGGCCGATCCGGCCGTGCAGCTCATCCGCACGCTGTATTTTGACGGCATCATCGACGTTGCGGTCGGCGAATCCCCTGCCTGTTCCAAAAAGCCTGCGCCGGATATGGTACGCGCGGCACTGCAGCGGCTCGGCAGCACGGCGGACGATGCGATCTATCTCGGCGACTCCGAGGTCGATCTGCAGACTGCGAGGAATTCCGGTCTCCCCTGCGCCACGGTCGGCTGGGGCTTCCGCACGGAGGCCGAGCTGCGCGCAGCCGGGGCGCAGACGATCTATCACTCGCCGGAGGCGCTCGGCAAGGCGCTGCTGGACGGCGGCATCCAGTGAAGGAAGCGGGTCTTCTGCCGCTCGTAGGTGGATAATGGGCGGAAATCGCTGTCCTCATCGTGGGCGCAGACGAGAATTTGCCGCCCCGTTCCCACAACGAGCAGGCAGTGCGCATAACGCCGTCCATCGAAGCTGAGCTGAATGATGTCGCCCGGCTGCAGATCTTCCGGGCCGCATTCTACGCCGCGCAGGCCGTCTTCGCGGTCGGAGCGCGTGAAAAAGCGCCAGAACGGCTCGACGCCGCTCCACGCCGGTGCCTTGTCGTTCCTGGAGCGGTAATACCAGCCCCACAGCGGCGTCGGGTCCTCCGGCGCGCCGCCTGCCAGCAGGCACTGCGAAACGAAGCTCGTGCAGTCGCCGCCGAGCCGGTCAAAGGCGAGATACTCCGGATTCCGCCCAAAGGCCCAGCGGTGCGCATAGGCCAGCGCCCTTTCCCGGGAAAAGTCCATTCCGATCCCCTCCGCACGCATAATTTCAGCTCCGACACAGTCTATGTGCCGGAGCTGTTTTTCGTGCAGGCGGGAGATCAGTCCACGCGGCGGATGATGCCCATCGGGGTCTGCTGGTCATCCTGACCGAGCGGATTGTCCTTCAGAATGCGGGCATAGAGCTTCTTGTTCACGGCCTTGGAGGAAGCGCCGAGGATCTGGCCCTCGAGGTCGTTGATATCGACGATGGCGACGTCATAGCCGACGCGCGCAGCAATGTCCTTTGCGACCTGATCCGGCTTCAGTGGACCGAGGACGACATAGTGGTTGTACGGCGGGATCGTGTTGTGGCACGGGCCGTCGATGGAGCGGGCGCGGTAACCGGCCACGGCGTAGAACCAGCCCTTCTTGCGGAAGATCTTCTTGCCGATGACAGAGATGGCGGCCGCAAACAGGATGCGCAGCGAGCCGACCTCGCGCAGGGCCATTTCCATTGTCTCGGGCATGCCGAGGCCGATGCCGTGCGGCGTCTTGGTGACATGGGCGCTGAGCTTATAGGCCAGCTTGCGCGGCTTGATGTCCGCAAGCGGAATGGCGCGGCGCTGCGTGCAGGCCACGCACTTTTCCGAGATGAACAGCACGTCGCCGGGCTTGGACAGCACGGGCTTGCCGTACTTCTCGGCCACGTCAAGGATGTTGTCCTTATCCGTGATCAGGTGGGTCTTGATGGGCAGGCGCTGATAGCGCACGCCGTCGACCTCAATGATGTCGTTTTTCCCCGCATTGGGGTGCAGCTCTTGTTCCATGACGAATGCTCCCTATTTATTTGATATTCAGAATTTCCTTGTAATACGGCCAGAGGCCCTGCTTCTCCGGATAGTGCGGCGCAAGCTGGCACAGATCCGTTCCGGGGTAATCGTTGCCCTCGATGAGCACGGGGCCGTCCGGCGTGATCGCCACGTCCCAGCCGACATGACAGATCTGCGGCACAACGAGCGCAGCCTTCCTCGCAAAGTCCACGGCCTCCTGCACCATCGGGAGCTGATAGCCCTCGAAGCGAATGCCGGTGTCCGGATGCGTTTCATAGATGTTGAAGTAATCATCCGTTGCAACGGAGCAGATCCTGCCGGTCTTCTCGTCCACGCGGCAGATAACGCCGCCCTGGCCGGAGTTGTCGCAGAAGCCGTCTCCCCTGCCGATCTTCAGCACGATATAGGCAATGTGTACGGTGTCGCCGACACGGTCCGTGACGATGCGCATGGTGTTGACGGATTGCGGGTGCAGCTTCGCCATATCCGGATGCTGCGCAAGCGGCTCCTCCAGCACGTCGAGGCCCTTTTCCTTCAGATAGGCCAGCAGCTTCTCCGCATCCGGCCAGTCTGCCGTGCGGAGCTTCTCGATGCCGTTGCCGCAGGTGCCGCGGCTCGGCTTGGCGAAGAAGCAGTCGAGCCCCTGCAGGAATGCGGACAGCTCATCCGGCGTTGCCGCGGCGGCATTCAGCGTCCGGCGGCCGAGGAAATCGGCAAAGCGGACATTGAAGCGGAGCTTATCATCGAACTCATCACCATAGCCGGGCTGATTCATCAGCTCGCAGACCTTTTTATTGCGCACGCGCGTCAGATAGGTGTCGCGCTGCCTGCCGTTCATGGCATAGAAGCCGAACATCACATAGTCATAGTACCCTGCGCCGTAGCGCGCCGCGCACCAGAGAATGTCGCAGAATGTGCGCGCCTTGCTGTGGCCGCTCTTCTGCTTGACAACGCCCATGACGTAGTTCAGCTTTTCAAAGCGGACGCCGCGCAGCACGCGGGTGATATATTTGATCCCGGGCATATGATTCCCCTCCCGTCAGTATTCTTTCCAAAGCAATATCATACAATAATTCTCAGAAAAAATCTACTGTTATTTTGACGGTTTCCCGGCTGCCCCGGCGCATATCCCGGCGTTTTTGCCCAAAAATATCGCTCCGGCAGGACGGACCCGCCGGAGCGAATGCAGGCATATTCGACTCTGCTCAGAGCGCGACGGCCATGGCCTCACGGATATTGCGCACCCGCAGCAGCTCCAGCCCCTCCGGTGCGTGCAGGCTCTGCGTGCCGCTGCGCGGGATGAGGCAGCGCGTGAAGCCGAGCCGGTGCAGCTCGGACAGGCGCTGATTGAGCTGGTTGACGGCACGGATCTCGCCGGTCAGGCCGACCTCGCCGATGGCGGCGAGCGTATCGGGCGCAGGCTTGTCCAGCGCGG
>OHAY01001055.1_pt1 | contig 26864 bp, 14 predicted proteins | sample 1577191 | NCBI WGS metagenome assembly OHAY01 (sample SAMEA3541504, study PRJEB24748) | human gut metagenome | biome: human gut; feature: human-associated habitat; material: faeces | place: China | collected 2012 | reverse complement strand
GGTCTCGACGCAGTTTTTGCTATGGGTAAGTTGACTGCCCTCCTTTATGAAAGATACAAGGCAGGTAAGTTGCCTGTCACCCTTCAATCTACTGACAACTGTTCTCACAATGGCGATCATGTAAAGGCTGGTGTGAAGGCTTATGCTGAGCGCTGGGTAAAGGACGGTATCGTAGAGGCTGGTTTCCTGGATTATATCAATGATAGCAGCAAGGTTACATACCCTTGGTCTATGATAGATAAGATTACTCCACGTCCTCATGAGAAAGTGCAGGCGATGCTGGCAGAGGATGGCTTTGAGGACAACGAAACCATCATCACCGAAAAACATACTTTTACAGCTCCTTTTGTGAATGCTGAGGAGGTGCAGTACCTCGTTTGTGAGGATACTTATACCAATGGTCGTCCACCATTGGAGTTGGGCGGTGCACTCTATACCACCCGCAAGACGGTGGATGAGGTAGAGACCATGAAGGTAACGACCTGTCTGAACCCGCTGCATACTGCCATGTCTATCTATGGTTGCATGCTCGACTATACTTTGATTTCTGCCGAGATGGCTGATGAGGACCTGCGTGCCTTCATCCAGAAGATGGGTTATATCGAGGCGATGCCTGTGGTAACAGACCCAGGAGTCTTGAATCCATACGAGTTTATCGGTACCGTGATCAATAAGCGTCTGCCAAACCCATTCATGCCAGATGCTCCTCAGCGTATCGCTACTGATACCAGTCAAAAACTTTCTATCCGCTTCGGTGAAACTATCAAAAAGTATATCGCCCGCGGTCTCGACAAGAGTAATCTCGTATTGATTCCATTGGTATTAGCAGGTTATGCCCGTTATCTCAAGGCTTTGGATGACAATCTGAAACCATTCGAGCCATCTTCCGACCCATTGTTGGCTGAACTTCAGGCTATTGTAGCTCCTCTGGAAGTAGGCAAGGCAGATCAGGACTATTCTTGTCTCAAGCATCTCTATACCCGTAAGGATGTATTTGGTCTCGATCTCTACGAAGCAGGTTTCGGAGAGCAGATAGAAGGCATGGTGAAGGAACTCTTTGCCGGCAAGGGTGCTGTAAGAAAGACATTGCATAAGTATGTTTCTGCGAGATAATTCATTTTCAAACTTATACATTATATAATATATGGAAAGAACATGGCGCTGGTTTGGCAAGAAAGATAAGATTACGCTTGCACAGTTGAAACAGATAGGTGTTGAGGGCATCGTTACCGCATTGCACGATGTTCCTCTGGGCGAGGTTTGGACACGTGAGAAGATTCATGAACTCAAGGAGTACATTGAATCTTACGGTATGAAATGGAGCGTGGTAGAGTCTTTGCCTGTGGTTGAAACCTTGAAATATGGCGGTCTTGACCGTGATCACCAGATTGAGGTTTATAAGGAGAGTCTCCGCAACTTAGGTGAGGAAGGCATCAAGTGCATCTGCTACAACTTCATGCCGGTTTTGGACTGGGCACGTACCGATTTGGCACATGAGAATCCTAACGGAGCCAACAACCTCTATATGAACTGGGGCGAGTTTGCCTACTTCGATATCTATATCCTGCAGCGTGAAGGCGCCCGTGAAGATTGGGCTGAGTTCTCTAAGGAACACAAGTGGGGTAGAGACCTCGTGGCTGAGGCTGATGAAATCAAGAAGACTTCTACGCCAGAGCAGGATCATGCTTTGGTAGAGAACATCATCATCAAGACTCAGGGCTTCGTATCCGGTAATTTCAGCGAGGGTGATGCTGCTCCTGTACAGAAGTTCCGCAACCTCTTGAAACTTTATGATGGCATTGACAAGAAGAAGTTGCAGGAGAACATGAAATACTGGCTGGAGGCAATCATGCCTATCTGCGATGAGTACGATATCAATATGTGTGTTCACCCAGATGATCCTCCTTATCCAGTATTCGGATTGCCAAGAATCATTGGTCGTGCCGAGGATATCCAGTGGATGTTGGATGCTGTACCAAATAAGCACAATGGTTTGACATTCTGTGCTGGTTCATTCTCTGCCGGTGAACACAATGATTGTGTAGCTATGGCTAAGCAGTTCGCCGATCGCACTCACTTCGTTCACCTGCGTTCTTGCTACATCTTCCCTAATGGCAACTTCACAGAGGCTTCTCACTTAGGTGGTCGTGGTCATCTCATCGAACTTTGCCGCATCTATGAGAAGGCAGAGCAGGAAGGCAAGTGCAATTCTGGTCGTCGTCTCCCTATGAGAGTGGACCATGGTATGACCTTCACCGATGAGCCTGGCGGCGTATTCGATGAGAGTAACCACGGACACAATGCGGGTTACACTCTTCTGGGTCGTATGTTTGCCATGGGTCAGATTCAGGGCGTCATCGCCACCGTGGATGATGAACTCGGTATTGAGTACAAACAGCCAGGATTTTATGATTAGTTAATATGGATTCCAGAGTTGAACATCCCTAACTTTGTTGCCACTATGGTTAGCGCTATCTCCTTCGAGGTACTGCTCCATAGTGGCTTCTTTTTGTTTGGTCACTTGGTGCCGATGATAGTAGGATATGCCAATGGCTACAGCCAAGAGAAAGACTATGCAGCCAAGAAGTATGATGACATTTCGGTTCTGAGGCTTTTCTAATAGTCTTTTGCGCAAGATCTCAATGCTGCTTGGGCGCAGCAAGGGATTGTGGGTAGTGCATATCTTAGCAATTTTCTCCAGTTTTTTATCTCCGATAGATGTGGCTATTTCTGCGATGACCATTCCCAAGGAAAAGATATCAGTCCTCGGTTCTGCCTTTGCGTCAGGCATGAACTGTTCTGGTGCGATAAATCCTGTAGTGCCAGCAGGATGCTTGAGAATGAAGAATGCATCGCTGTCTGATAGTCCGAAGTCGATGATTTTCACATTCTGTCCTGTATGAGTAATCATAATGTTGGATGGCTTGAGGTCCCGGTGTATAATCTGTTTGCTGTGCATATACTCCAAGGCGTTCATCAACTGAAGGATGATTTTACGACCGAGTTCATGGGTCAGTGCTTTCCTGTTGATGAGGCTTTTGAGCGTCTCGCCGTCTATGTGTTCCATCACGATGGTGGTTCCTAATTCTGGAAGTTGCTCAAGGCTGAGGGTTCTACAGATATTGGGGTGTTCCAACTCCAATCCAATCTCAAATTCCTTGGTGAGGGCTTGTTGATAGACTGGTGTGTAAAGAAAGTCCTTCTTGAGGCATTTTAAGACGTAGCGTTTGCCGTATTTGGTGGCAGTGAAGAGTCGAGTGTGACCGGATTGAGACACGTAGTATTCCTGTAGATTACTATAGGTATTTTCTATAGGAGTGGATTCAGAGCCGTTCGTATCCTTGTCGAGATCTTCTGTATATCCAGAGTTTGACTCGGGATCATTGTTTTTTCCTGTTACTTTATCTTGCTTGTCTGGCATATTCTAAAAAGTTGATTTAGCGTGATTATTACTTCATGACATTGATAAGTGTGAGACCGCCATTCCTTCCTGCTACAAAGGCTGCTGTTCGTTTGCCTTTTCTTTCTATATAAGGCAGATACAGAGGCTGTTCCTTGATAAAGCAGCCTGTGACAAACTTGTCGCCTATCTGCAACTTACTGTTTTCTGATCTCAGGACTTCATAGGTGCTTTCACCCAAATAGCGAAGTCGCAGTATTCGGTTGGGACTCCAGCCGATGGATATTTCCTTTCCTTTTTGCAAGTCGTTGCTTATCACTTGTTGTGCCATGAAAAAGGATGAGTTATACTTCGTGTTGTCCTTCAGCCATCTTGTAAACTCTGTGTAGCTGGTGTAACCTATATATTGAGCCAAGGCATCGAGTGTTATGTTTCTTGGCTTGTGGTCGTCGTTTACGTAACCGTATAGGCGTTTGAGGGTGGAGGAGGATATGCTCTTGCCCCATTTTTGTTTGAGGTAGATAGAAAACTCCTCGAAGTCAGTAGTAGTACAGAGCATCTTTCCGTATTTTTGCTCGATGAGCGATTTCAATTCTTCTATTTCTGGAGTTGTCATAATCTGTCGTTTTTATAGTCCTTTTTTATCTGTTGTTTGTCACTTGGAAGAGTTACTTTTGATGTTCTTGAATCGTTTCCAAATAACATCTCCTTTGTAAAATGCAGCTTTTCCTGTTGGCACATGAACGATGCAGGTATTGAGAAAACTGGTGCCTCTTGTGGTGAAGGCATGTGAACTGCATACTGGTGGAAGTTTTGCCTCCACATAGATGTCGGTAAGAGGGCAGAGGTCGAAGGCATAGTCAGAAATAGCCTCTGTCTTACTGCCTATCCTTACTACTTTCAACTGTTTGCAACCTTGGAAAGTGCTTGTCGGGATTCGTTTCAGGTTGGCAGGTAACTTTACTTCTTTTACCTTGCTGTCCATAAAAGCTCCTTGACCTATTTCGTTCATGTTGTCAGGAAGAATGAAAGTCTCGATGCTGCATTCCTTGAAGGCATAGTTACCGATAGAAGTGATGGTGCTTGGCAAGGAATATTCTCCTTGCTTGCCCATTGGAAACCATAAGATGTTGGTTTGTTGTGCATTGAGTAACACTCCATTGACGCAGCTGTAGTTGGAGTTGGTTTCTGAAACTTCTATGTCTCTCAGTGCCGTACAACCGCTGGATGGCAGCAGATTGCTTACCGAAGCAGGTATTTCTATCTTGGCGAGTGACTTGCAATTCATAAAGGCATCCTTTTCGATGGTTGTGACATCTGTAGGTAGAATAACATTTGTGAGATAATCGCAATTGGCAAAAAGTCCTTGTCCGATAACGTGGTCTTGGACATATCTGTTAGCCCCGTATGGTCCGCCTCCAGCCACAATTTTTACATCTGTCATATCTATGGAGGCTAATTTGCCTGGAGTATTGGTCTCGTCTAAGTTTCTTCCCATCATCTTTCTGAGGCAATTCAGGTCGTCACCATTCATTGGACCCGCCAAGGTGAGTGATGTGTAATCATATAGATTGTTGCTCAAAAGGGACTGCAATTCACCTGCTTCTTTAAGCATGATGGCATCGTTTGTTGTTGTATAGGTGATACAGTCACCGATCGTTTCTCCCATGCGGCTTTTGGCATACGGCCAAATCTTATAGGTCGTATTGAGAGTAAGTTTTCCTATAAGGAGTTTCTGTTGTCCCAAGCCTCCAGAGTAGTTGGTAAGAATTTCTTTCGTGGCATTTTTACCTGGAATTTCTTTCTCCATGTTCTCTTTTTCAGACTGGGTTTCTGTAGTGCTTTGGGATGCCAATTCGTAGTAGCATCCTGTTTCGGTAATGTTCTCTCCGCCATCTTCCAAGATGTCGTAACTGACGAAAGCACTTGTTGGGCCATGACTTAACAAGATTGCATTTGCTACCTTTGGTTTCTCGTTGGGTAGTGTCGTAAAGTTCATCATGTTTCCAGATGTGATGGTTCGTCCATTGCTGCCTTGCAACATATAATAATAGGTGTTGCTTGCAATGAGATTTTTCAGACGAACGGAGACGCTGTTTTGCTTTGATATCTTTTCACTTTCTGTTGTGATAGGGACAGTCTGGTCCATATTCTCCGTTGTTCCATATCTGAAATAGAGTTGAGGCATGTCAGCATCTCCTTCTATTTCGGCAATACCGTTCAGTGTCGCTTCATTTCGAGTGATGTCGGTAGCAGCCAAAGTCGATAGGTGCGGCTCCAGGTAAGATGGCTTGTCGCTGCTGCATGAAGTCATGAGTATGATAATCGCAAGATTGATGATAAGATGTTTCATTTCTTTAAAATATTTTGATTCCCAATCCGATACAACCTTCCCATTGTTTTCCTGCAATGGTCATGGTGGAGGCTGTCATAGTAAACCTGTTGAAGGAAGCAAGTACACCTGCTTCGGCTGATATGCCCTTATGGGTTAATCCTTCGTTGAGGAGATATCCGCCACCTTCGCTTTCACTTCTTTGCCAGGTAGTTGCGCATCGTCCGTATCCTATGCCTTCAAAAAATCGTATGTTACGACTTATATGGTGGATGGCTCCAAGGGTCAGCGTGTAATTGCTATGTCGTGTCTCGCCTGTGAAGTAAGGCTTAGTGCCATTGGTATCGATGCTTCCGTCTTTTTGGCAATTGCCGTCTGTATTCCCGATGGCTCGGAAGTCGCTGCTCGCATGGAGGAAGAAACCATGGCGTTTCATCATGGCAAAGAAAATTCCGTATGATGGACCGTCTTGATGGAGTGCCACTGTAGCTAAGGTGTAGATGGAGAGTGGCATCTTGGGCTTAGTTCGTGGTATTGTTATCGTGTCGGTCACGGTCTTTACTTCTACGATGGTGTCGTGAACTTCCGTGATCGTTGGTTTGGGGAGGTTGAGTTTCAACTCGTAGGTCATGCGACTCTCCAAAGGCTTGTCCAACTTGTAGTCTCTAATCACGCCCCATTCCGGGTGTTTCAAGGTTAGCATCTTGGTACCTTTGGGTAGATAAAGCCATATTTCGCCCACTTCGTCCTTGCGTTTCACAATTCCTAATGGGGTGGAGAAAGCAAAGTCGGTTGGCGCCTCTACCTTCATGAGTGCACAAGCCTCGTCATTGAGGTCGCGTACATTGTCAATGAAGGCGCTTACGTCGTTGGGTAACAAGCGGAAGCTTGCTACCGAGAAGTCTTGGGCTGAACTGGAGAAGGGCATGAGTAGTAAGAACATGATGGTAATCACGACTCTCGGTGTCCTTTCCTTTACTCTTTTGATGGTCTTTTCAAACTTCATACCTTAATTATATTATATGTAAGTCTATTGTAAATTGAAGTCTTGTATGTTGATGATGTCTCCACTCCCTCCTACCGTAGAGGCAGGTTGCCATGTTCTGACATGGATGAGTGGCATCGATTTGTTTCTGAAATCCCACAACAGAAAGAGATAACCGTCATCACTGTATCGGTCGCTCTTGTATTGTTGTCTCAGAGTTACACCATAAATGCCGTCCAAGGTAGGATGTCGCATGATACGAAAGCCTGAGAACTTGACCTCTATCTTTTGGTTTGTTGCAAACACCTTGTTGAGACGGTTGATATATTCGTGCTTGGAATGGATGGCGTATGTCACCTTATTCTCAGCTTGTATCTTATTGTCATTTGCTGTAGTCTTTACTACATTGCCCACGATGATAAGTGCCTTGTCGCTAAACACCTGTCTTAGAAAATCAATGTCTTTGGTGGTGTAGGCGGTGCGGAAATGTTCGCAGTAGTTGAGGATAGTGTGGCGACGGTTGGCGTCGGTTTCGTTCAACTTGCCTTGCATGATTTTGGCTGCTTCCTTGTAGAAGGGGTTGTTTTGTGCCATTGTGTGGAGATCCACTTGCGAGAGCACCTTCCTCCTATTGGACTGTTCGGTTGATTGCACCATAGATGTTCCTTCGTGTACGGTTGTTGTTGCCCCTTGGTAGGTTGCACTTGTGTTAGATGGATTTTCTGATGATGTGTTGGCGGAACTTGTATTCAAGTTCTTATTGTTCTCATGAACGGAAACAAAGCCCTCATGAGTGAAAGTCACCATACCTTGTCGGTCAATGAAACCCTCTCGATGCGAGACTTGTTCCCGAAATCGTAACAGTCCGTTGCGAAAGCGAGTGTCGAGCAGACAGTTGCGTAGGGGGATGACGAACAGTTCCTTACCATCGGCATCCTCTACGACATAGCGCTTGCCATCCTTTCCGTAGTCTTGTTCCACTAATTCCAGTCCTTCGTTCAAGCCATACCTTGTTTCTTGTCTGTCATCTTCCTGGGAAGTGAATGACGGGAGCCACAAAACTACAAGCCATGTTCCGAGAACGAGAATTAGTAAAGACAAAACATATATCGTTTTTCTCATTCGTTATGATAGTCAGTTATTTCCTATTTCTATGATAATCTTTGTATAGATGAAACTATTGCCAGTTCTGGATTTCTCCACCAATTTCAATCTTCACTTGGTCAGGGTTGTCCGAAATGACAAGGTTGACGAGGTGCTCTGTTCCCGGTTTGAACTGGAACTTGCTTTCAAAGAGATAGCTTACGCCCTTCATTACGACTTCGATGAGCGGCATACGATTCTCAATTCGTTGCGGAACGATGATAGCGGAATATATGTAGTTGTCATCTTGGTGGGCAATGATGGACTGGCGATAACCTTTCATATAGCGCGTTGCTACACCAGCCTGTAGGTCGATGGTAGCAGAAGGAACAGTATTATGAACATATACAGCAGCAGTTGTAGGCATCTCTCCTTCGAAGTCCTCTCCCTTGATGAGCCGGATGGTCAGTTTGCTCATGATATGCTTGAAATTGAGAGGTACTGGTGCTGTTGACGCAGCTATTCCTTTGGTTGTAGCAAAGAGCAAATCGCTTGCCTCGTATCCACCGAGTGATGTCCCTGATTTATGGGTGCTTTGGTCTGTACTCACCTTGAACGGTTGGTCCTCGATGCTACTCAATTTATTGATATAAGGGTAGTAAGCATAGGCATTGTAAGTGCCTTCGTCCCAATACAGAGTATGAGCAGGGGTCCACTTGCTGCCATCGTAGGTAAGGGCAGCATTGTTCACGAGGTTTCCGCCGATTTCGAGAGGTAAGTCGGCTTTTGCTACGAAAAGTCCTATCTTGTCATTTTTCTCAAAATCAGTTTCCGTAGCACGTGTATTCTTGGGGGTAAGTTTCTTTCCTGGGTGACTTACCGTGAAGGTCATCGGAGTCGATTTGGCATCCAGGGAATGAGCATCTTGAAGATTTTCGTCTCCGCAAGATGCTAAACCTAAGATGAGGCTCCATGCTATGCACGTATATTTGATGATATGGTTTCGTCTCATGTTTCTTCTTTTTATATTTCTTTTTTCTTATGAATGAGAAGAAGTTATTTGCGTCTTCTTACTTTTTGCATTTTCAGAGGACTTCCCTTGTGGAAAACAGGAGCGTGCTGGTAGGTTCCAGCTATTCGTTCATCTCCATTCATTCCGAAGGCACGACTCTCCACCACACCAGCGTCTCGCTTGTCATTCTTTACGAAATCCTCGAAAGTGAAAGTCTCTCCAGCGTACTGCTTGATACGCTTCACGATGCTCTCACGGCTGATGGTGCTATAGTAAGGAATGTCGTTGTTCATGCAAGAGTTCGGTTCCGAACGGAAAACGCCTCTGGTGTGCATGAATCCACCCTCGTAAATATCCACGATATCGCTATAACGGTCGTCGTAGATGAAGTGGCTCCAATCCACTTCGTGCATTTTGCCCGTAAGTGAAAGGTTGTCGTACCATCCAAGACTCTTAGCCCAGTTGAACTCATCCACGTGCCCACAGCAAGAACATCCACAGGCATCAATGAAAGCATTGTGGTAAATGTATTCATCGCCGAGCTTGCCAAATCCATGACCGCCTGCCTCATGCTGGATGACTCCACGAGTGTCGAGTGGATAGTCATACGTGCTAAGAGGACAAAAAGCGATGGCTGAGCCATCTGCCCACATCTGGGTGATACCACCATAATCGGTAGAATTCGGTATGATGGTGATAAGTGTCTGGTTCAAGTTGTCCTTGTTGACGGTAGGCGCACCTAATACGTAAGAGAAGATCTCATCGTAATCAGCTTTCAGACCTACGCCCGCAGTAAAGGTCGTATTGAAGCGATTGTAACGGATCGTGTTCACTGTTCCGATGCCACTTTCTGTAGATAGCGGCATGGCTGTGTAGATGTTGAAATATTCACGATATGTCTTGTAAGGTTCGATACCAAAGAAATATTCCACTTCTTGCTGGATATTCTTCAGATAATCACCATTAGCAATGTCCTTGGCATTGTATCCATCACCAATCAATATGATATTGATGCCACCGTTTTTGCCCTTTGTTGCCTTTTGTAAGGTAACCCATTCGTCCTCACCATATTCATATCCATATTGCGATACATTGCACTCGTGGGTGTATTCCTTGTCTTTCAGTTGGAATACTACTTTTCCATTACGGTTGCCAGCCCCTTTTGCCATCGACTTGATGGTCAATGTCACTTCCGTCTTCTTGTTTCCGTTGGAAGGAGAGACTTCGCACCAGTCTGGTTTGCTCGCTACCTCCCATTCTCCCTCGGCATTGATGGTCAAGGTCTGCTTGTGTTCTGTGCTGAGGGCGCAAGCCACGGATGGGCGACAAACCAACTCATGGTGGGCAGCAATGCGCTTGAAGTCACGCCATCCGTTGGCAGTCTGGTATTGGGCGATGGCAGACTCTGGTACTTCGACCGTGAAATTGTCCTTGGCAATTCCCTCGAAAGCATTCTCCTCTATATAGGCAGGCATGTCGCCACGACAAATGATGGAGTTGATGCCGTAACATCCACTGAAAGCATTTTGTCGTATGGTTTCCATGGACTCCGGAAAGATGATGCCTTCTATCATATTACAGTTGGCAAAAGCAAATTCCCCAATGCTTTGCATGTCTTCCGGAAATTCTATAGTGCCCATTAATCTCCAGTCGTTGGCGAAGGCTCTGCTGCCTATATGACCGATGCTTGAAGGTAACTTCAATTCGCCGGAAAAATCATTGTTGCCAAAAGCATTGTCAGAGATGACTTTCAGGCTTTTGGGCAAGTGTAGTTCTCCTCTGAAATGACAGTCGGCAAAAGCGTCATTGGCAATGTTGATGATGCCGTCATGCAGGGAGAGGGTTCCATTGAAGCCGCATCCGTGAAAGGCCTCGGAAGGTATGGTGGTAATATTTTGTGGGATAGTCAGAGAACCTGTGAGTCCTGAGCATCCTTGGAAAACACAGTTCGCTATTCTCTTAAGATGTGAAGGCAACTTTAGTTCACCATAGAATCCCGAACAACCTGCAAAGCAATATCCTCTGATGAGTTCCAGATTGTCTGGTAACCTAAGATTTCCTGTGAGATTATTACAACCTTGGAAAACTCCTCCGTAGTAATCTGTTCCTTCGTCTTGCATGTCATCCTCGCCTCGATTTCCTAATTTCTTGAGAGTAGAAGGAAGGGTCAAGGTGCCATTGAGACCAGTACATCCTTTGAAAGCTCCACGACGTATCTCAGTTACTCCTTCCGGAATGACCAAAGACCCCGTGAGGTATTTGCAACCATAAAAGGCATTTGAGCCTATAGACTTGAGGTGGTCTGGCAGTATAATCCTGTTGAGGCTGTTGCTTCCTCCTGTGGTTTGGATGAAGTAAAAGGCACTGTTAGGGATTTGATCGTCCTGATTTTCTTCGTATTCTTCATTTCTTCCATAAGCCTTGATGCGAACTTCCTTTAGGTTTAAGGCAGAAAGGCGAGGCATGGAATCACGCATGAAGTAGAAGTCTTTGGCATTGATTTCTCCCGTAATCTTGAGGTTTTTTACTTGGGTATAGTCCTTTTTGGCTGCCACGATGGCATCTTTCAATCCTCCAGGAGTAGAGTTGATGATAATATATTCTTTGGCAGTGGCATTATGACTCACGAGGTCGCTCTCCCAAGGGGTGATGCTCTCGCTGATCAATGTCAACTTGTAATCTCCGCTTGTAGATAGTTTATCCACCTTGATGCCGAAGTTCATCATCTTTCCTGCTTGGTAAGTGAAGTCGCCGGATTTAGAAAACTTGTATGGCTCTCCTCCTATGGTTATACTGAAGAGGGTAGTGCCTGCAGGTATAGTCTGTGGAATGACGATCGTGCGCCATTCATTGTTGTGTTTGGAAGGAATGGTGGCTGTGTTTTCCACGCTGCCTGCTACTTTTACTTCTCCTGTGGAAAGGTTGATGCTTGCTTTACGAGCTACATTGGCAGTCAGAACCGTCTTCTCGGTGTTTGCCCACTCCTCGTCGGTGAGACCAGAACCTTTCACCAAGGTCACCTTGGCATTCGACATACGGTGAGTCAAAGGCAAACGAATCGTGTTGGCGGTAGGAGTGACATCAGCAACTTTTCCCCAAAGGAAGTCGCTACTCTCATAGCCTCCCATTTCGTCATCTTTCGACTCTTTTTTGATAAATTCATTGATATTTCCTTTTTAGTTGGCAGTTCCGCCGTAGTCTATACCGTCATCTTCCCATTGGGAGATGTTGACATTGATTCCACTGCTCGTTTTGCTGAGCGTGACGGTGAAATTATATTTTTTCCCCTTCTCGAAAGCGTGGAATTTGGAATTTCTTGTAAGGTAATAGTTGCTGCCATCTACGTTGATGGTAATGAAATTCCCTTCTTTTACGTCTTGAGGTACGATGATAGCCTTGTAGATACAATCTTCCTTTAATGGAATGATGTCTGTATCATTTCCTGTTGCGGTGACCACGCCGGTGGCGAGGTTGACCAAGGCTGTACTCTTGAGTCCATTGATTCTGACATTCACAAGGGATGATGCAAGCGATGCGTCGGTAAAGCCATTGCCAGCTTTCAGCGTGATGATGGCTTGGCTCATCATGTGCTTGGCTTCTATCTTCACAGCTTGATCTGTAGGAGCGACATTTAATGTCTTGCCAATCAGCATGTCGCTGCTCTTATAATCGGCAAGGTCGCTTTGATCGGCTTTTACTTGTAAAGGCACGGCAGTCACATTGTTTATGTATTTCTGGTAAGGGTAATACAGATAGAAGTCGGCATGGGTAGTCTCGTCTTTCCAATAAATAGATGAGACTGCTTTCCAAGTTCCATCGTAGGTGAACTGCATATTGTCTATATAATTGCCGAGGGTTTTCAAACTGTTGGCAGTACCATTTGCCTCTCGATTGACAACAAACAATCCTATTTGATCACCAACCTCAAAAGTTTCGTCCGTTGCGCGAGTCGCAACAGACGTATTGATACTGATGGGCAGTTTCTCCTTAGTTGTAGGAGAAGGCTGTAAAGGGTCTGTCCCGCTTCCGCCTTCTGAAGAGCATGCACCCATTGTTAGTAGGGTGCAAATGCATAGAGATGTGTATTTGAAGTTTACCATTTACTTTTATGATTTATAGTTATGTGTATTATGTTTATGCAGTTAGCGTGCAATTAACTCAGTGCAAAGGTAGAAAGAATATTGGAATTATGCAAGTTCACGTTGGTTCATTTGTGCGTTTTCCTTATTTTTGTGTTATAATACTGCTTTTATGGGTTGAAAAACTGCAATCAAAAGGGGAAGAAACCGTATGGAAGGGTTTCTGCATCCTTATTAAGAGAGTTGATACACCCTTATGAAAGTATTTGTATATCCTTATGCAATCTTCGTTCAATGTCTTTGAATGTCCGTTCAACGTCTTTGAACGGCGGTTCAACGTCTTTGAATGTCGGTTCAACGTCTTTGAACGGAGAAATAATAAGGATGCGGAAACAAATTCATGTGGTTTAACGATTTTAGTTTGTGGTTTACCGTTTTTAGTTGCCCTTTCTTAGTACTATTTTTTATGATTTGTTATGCGTTCTCATATTGTTTGTTTTCCGAAATGATGGCTGCGGAAAATAGCAGTGAGCCAGCGCAAGGCAACTTTTTTACCTTATGAACCATTATGAACTTGATAGTTTCAAATATTCTCCTTACCTTTGTCCGAAAATCGTAAACTAAAATGCAAATTTATGAACAAAAGTAATTGCTTATTCATGCGATTTGTCTTAATAATTGGACTTATCGTGCAATGTGCTCTTTTGCAAGCGAGTACATTGATTGATGGGTTGTACTACGATTTGGATACGTCCAATCGTACGGCCACAGTGACTTATGAGGTTGATGGAACGGGCAATTATGCCTCTTTGTCGGCTAATGTTAAGATTCCAGAGAATGTCGTGTATAATGGTGTGACCTTTACTGTGACGAAGATTGCTGATAAGGCGTTTGCTAATTGTACAGTGATGGAATCAATAAGTATTCCTGGTTCTGTTGTTCAAGTGGGAAATCTTCAATGGTGGAAATATAAAACGGATTGTTCTGAACTACCATTTTATAATTGTACTTCATTGAAGAAAGTGAGGTTTGAAGATGGTGTGCAACCTATAGTGTTTGGTTCGCACAATTGTGGTGGTATTAATAGTGGTAATAATTATTTAGCCTACAATAAAGGCTTGTTTTCTTCATGTCCATTAGAGGAAGTTTATGTCGGCCGCAATATCACTTATTTAGAGAATGTGGACTATTCTTTTGAGGCTAATCCTCAATATTATGGTTATTCCGCTTTCTATAACCAACCTAAGTTGGCAAAGATTACGATTTCTCCATCTGTAACAGATATTCCATCATATTTATTTAAGGATTGTAAGAATCTTGTTAATTTGAAGATAAGTGGTTCTTTGGTAAAGATACCTGAGCATGCTTTTGATGGGTGTAATATAAGTTCTCTTATTTTGCCAAACTCTGTCGAAACGATTTCTGATTATGCTTTTACAAATAATGTAGGCATGAAATCAGCAAATATAGGAACTGCTGTGAAAATAATTGGCAATAATGCTTTTAGCGGTTGTACGGTATTAGCTGATATTACTCTTGGCACCTCTTTACTGTCAATTGGCAATGAAGCTTTTATGTCTGTTGGTTCTTTAGCGACATCGTGGAAATCTCTTATTTTTCCAGAAAGTTTGACTTCTATCGGAAATAAAGCTTTTTATGGCAGTGGGTTAACGGATATCGCAATACCTAATAAAGTGTCTACTTTGGGAGAATCATGTTTCGCAGAAAATAAAAATTTGCAGACTGTTTTTGTAGGAAGAGAATGTCATATTCTTCCTAAAAATATATTTAGTGGATGCTCATCTTTGAAACAAGTGCAGTTGTCTGCGGGATTATTGACGATAGATGATGCTGTGTTCGCTAATTGTACGGCGATGGAGTCGATAAGTATTCCTGGTACTGTTGCTCAAGTTGGTAATTTGCAATGGTGGAAATATGAAATGGATAGCTCTGAACTACCATTTTATAATTGTACTTCATTGAAGAAAGTGAGGTTTGAAGATGGTGTGCAACCTATAGTGTTTGGTTCGCACAATTGTGGTGGTATTAATAGTGGTAATAATTATTTAGCCTACAATAAAGGCTTGTTTTCTTCATGTCCATTAGAGGAAGTTTATGTCGGCCGCAATATCACTTATTTAGAGAATGTGGACTATTCTTTTGAGGCTAATCCTCAATATTATGGTTATTCCGCTTTCTATAACCAACCTAAGTTGGCAAAGATTACGATTTCTCCATCTGTAACAAAGATAGCTCCTTACTTATTCTATAAAAATGCAGCTATCACAATGACGGAATTGCCAAAGGTAAAGGAGATTGGACGTTCTGCTTTCGAAGAATGCTCGAAGTTGACAACTCTGAACTTAGGTCAAGCTTTGGAGACCGTAGGTGATTGTGCTTTCCAAAATTGCACAAATGTGACAAAATTGACTTTTCCTGATGCAACGACAGAGATTGGAAGTAGTGCGTTTGCTCGTTGTTCAAGTGTAACGGAAATTACAGTAGGTCAAGGATTGAAATCTGTAGGAGATTACTCTTTCTTTGATTGTGGGTCTTTTACAGCATTAGTTCTGCCTGATAAATTTACGACCATGGGTGAAAGTGCTTTTGAAGGATGTCGAAAGTTGACTAATGCAAAGTTAGGTCAGTCTTTGACTTCTGTGCCAGAACGTGCTTTCAAAAATTGTATAGCTCTTTCTGAGATGAATCTTCCTGCGACGGTGAAATCTATTGGTGACCAAGCGTTCTACAACGACTCCACTATTGCAGTCGTTACGATGAGGGAAGGATTGGAAACCATCGGCAACGAGGTGTTCTGGAACAACTCAGGCGTAAGAAGCTTCGTTATCCCCGGAACCGTACAGACTATCGGAACCAATAGTTTCTATGGTTGTACTAATACTTCAACTTTGAGATTCAAGGATGGAGATGGCATCTTGACGATTGATACAAAAAAAACTCGAAGTCGCAAGATTGACGATATGCTTTCTAATATCTCAAGTTCTTATGATCGTGAGCGATATGAGGATAGAAAATACGATTATTTCTACGACTGTCCTATTAAGACATTGTACTTGGGAAGAAACTTGAAATATGATTATTCAGGTTCTGTTAGTATATACAAGAAGGTAGGAGATAAGAAATGGAATAGTGAAACGAGAGCGTCCGCTCCATTTGTCAATAGTACGACTCTTGCAAGAGTAACGATTGGGTCAAAGGTGACATTTGTGTATGATCATCTTTGTGATAATTGTGACAAGTTGACTTCTGTGTCATTTCCTGTTTGTATTCAAACAATTGGTGGATATGCTTTCAATGGATGTGACAAATTGGCTTCTATAACCTTTGAGGAGAGTTCTAAACATTCTCTTTCTATTGAAACTGCAGCTTTCAAAGATTGTGTGGCTTTAGAAGATATCACTTATCCAGGACAACTTTCGGTTTTAGGTAATAGTGCATACCAAGGTTGTGAGAATTTGAAAAGTGTAATATTCAATAAGAACGAGCAGTATCAGCCAGCATTAACGATAGGTGACTATACTTTTGCTCAGTGTTCTTTGATTAATGCACTTTCATTTCCAGGAAGATTGAAATCCATCGGAGACTATACGTTCTCAGATTGTACTTATCTTACAAATTTGACATTTGAAGATTCTAATGAGGCTGTAACATTAGGTAGTGGTGCTACAGGCGAAACTGACAGAAGATATATGCTGCCTTTGTTTGGTAATAGTAACTTGACTTCTCTCTATATGGGAAGAAATATCGATTATTCAGAATTGGCAGACTGTAGTTATTCTCCTTTTTATAACCAACAATTCTTGACCGATGTTCGCTTTTCACAAGCTGGTACTGTGACTTATTGTAAGGACTACTTGCTCTATAAGGTGAATAATTGTGAGTCTCTTATCTTGCCAGAAAGCTTGACTACCATAGGTAACTGGACTTTCCGTGGTATGAGTAAACTTGGGGGTATCGTGATTCCTAACGCTGTGACTACAATCGGAACATACGCCTTTGCGGATGACATTGCATTGGAAAGTGCCAAGTTATCCACTTCATGCCCTTGGCTCAAAGAAGGTTTATTCTCTGAGTGTGGAAAATTGCAAGCTATTACGATTCCAATGGTAGTGAATAAGATGGATACTCAGATGTTTACCAACTGCACATCCTTGGCTACTGTGACATTTGACGATGATAAAGATTTGATAGAGATGGCGTATGGTTCTTCTGATGCCAATAATGGATTGTTCAGGGACTGCCCTATCGAAACCCTTTACTTGGGACGTTGGTTGTCTTATAATACGGAAGTTCCTTCTCGTTCTCCATTCTATTCAATTGCAGAATTGAAGAACTTGGCTTTGGGCAAGTACTTGAAAGTGGTGGATAAATATATGTTCTCTTATTGTACTGGCTTGGAGAATGTGTATGTACCTGATAATATCACCTCTATCAATATGTGGGGATTCCGTGGCTGCTCTGCTTTGAAGTCTGTAAGATTCAGTGGAAACCTTAGCCAAATTGGTGATTATGGCTTCTCGGGATGTGCTTCCCTTGATAATGTGACTTTCCCGGCGAGTATGACAAGTACCTCAGCCAACAGTTTCTCAAATTGTAGTTCTTTGAGAAATCTTGACTTGGGTAAGAACTTGTTGGTAATAGGTCCTTCGGCTTTCGAAAATGATTTAATTCTTAGTGGGGTTAATATACCAGAAACCGTGTATGGTCTTGGTGTGGGAGCTTTCAAAAATTGCGTCAGTCTTCCTTACGTGAAGATTCCTAAGGGTGCCCTCACTACGGTAAGTAAGGAGTCATTTAAGGGATGTATTGGTATAGAATGGATTTCTTTGAGCGAGAATATTACATCTTTAGGTGAAAATGCCTTTGAGGGATGTACTGGCATCAAGTATGTGAAGTCATATGCTATGACTCCACCAGAGGGCTTGGTGAATTTCCCTTCAGATGTTGAAACTAATGGTACTTTGTTCGTCCCTGAGGATAATGACGAGTATCCTGATGTCTTGGGAGATTATCAATATTCTCCTACGTGGGAAAATTGGGGAACATTCAAGAGAATCACAGAGAATACTCTCTTGTCTTCTCTTACCCTAAACCAATCTGACGCTCATTTGAAAGCCTGTGAAACTCTTGCTCTTGCAGTAACCGTAGGTCCTGATGAAGCTACCAATAAGAAGGTAGATTGGAAGTCGGATGATGAGGCTGTGGCATCGGTATCTGCTGATGGTGTAGTAACAGCTCATAAAGTTGGTCAAACTTCTATTCATGCTATAGCAAATGATGGCGGTGGTGCCAAGGTAACTTGTACTATAACTGTTGACCCTACAATGGTTTCCTCTATCACTTTGAGTCAAGAAAGCTTGAAAATCAGAAAAAATCATACGGCGCAACTCTCTGCTATTGTTGCTCCAACTGATGCTACCAATGCAAGATTTATCTGGTCATCTACCAATGAGGACGTAGCTAAGGTGTCCGAGGATGGAGTGATTTCTGCAATAGCTCCTGGTGATGCAGTCATTAAGGCTACTTCACAGGATGGAAGTCAAGTGGAGGCATCTTGCCAGGTAAAGGTCTTGCCTGTATTGAAAGGTGACTCTAATGATGATGATGAAATCAATGTCGTGGATGCTGTTAATACCGTCAATTATATATTTAATAAGGTGACAGGAACATTCGCTTTTGAGGCTGCCGACGTGAATAGTGATGATCATATCTCAATTTCCGATGTAACGGGTACAACTGACTTGATTATGCAACAGGTTTTGCAGGTGAAAGAGCAGGTTGCAATGGCTAAGGGCTATGGTGTTTCTGCAATGGATGATGCTTCTTCAGGCCGTTCTTTGGATTGCTTGGTATTGTCTCAACAAGATAAGTCTAATATTGATATAGCATTAGATAATAATAGTAACTTTGCTGCTTTGCAGGCTGATATTACTTTGCCAGTAAATGTAAATGATGTGGAAGTGAAGTTGAGTGGAGTGATGGCTACAACCCATCAGTTGAGTTACTCTAAGTTGAATGTTCATACTTTGCGTGTTGTCGTTTATTCACTTAGCAATAGTACTTTCATGGATGGACAGCCTATCTTCTGTTTGTCTTCAAAGAAGAATTTGGATGCAAAGAATATAGGTGTAACCAATGCTATCGGCTCTGATGTTGAGGCTAAGGGTTATCGTTTGACCTCTCGTAATAATGAAGTAACTTCTATTGATGGTATTGGCGTGGACGGAACTTCTGTCAAGGTCGTTGCAGACGGTTTGATGTTTACAGGCTTGAAGGGTACACCTATTTATATATATACCACTTCAGGTATCCTTGTGAAGACATTCAGTCTTGCTCCTGAGACATCTAAGATAGCTTTGCAAGCTGGTGTTTATCTTGTGAAGATGAACGGACAGGTAGTCAAGATTACTGTAAAATAATGGTTAAGGTATGATAAGACTAAATAAAACAATGGTACTTTTGTTCTTGATGTTGTTGGCTTTGCCGCTTGCATCAAGAGCAAAGGATACCTTTTATATAGCGCCAGTGAACGTAGTTCCTGGTGAGGCGAAGACGATTACCCTAAATTTGGATAATAGTCAGGTATTTCGTGGCTTTCAGACTGATATCGAACTGCCTGAAGGTTTAAAAATTGCCTCGAAGTCGAATGGCAATTTAGATATCTCTTTTACAGATAGGGGATCATCTTCTTTCTCTGTGAGTTCTAACTTGATGTCGGATGGCTCTGTTAGAATTTTGGGCTATTCTACTCAAGGTGAGTCGATAAAAGGAAATCAGGGTGCTTTAGTACGTATTTCTGTGCGAGCTTCCAGTGATTTTTCGGGTGGCTATATTAAGCTGAAGAATTCTATTTTTTCAGATGTTAATAATCGAGATGTGAAATTGGATAATTCACAACTCTTTGTGGGAACAAAAGAACAGAATGATGTATCTGTCAAGGGTGGTGAGATTTCGCCAGAAGTTAGTAAAGCTTTCTCCTTTGAATTGTCCAACGAGAGTGAGATGACTGCTTTTCAGATGGATGTAGTTTTGCCGAATGGCTTGTCTCTGGATTTAAGCAAAACAAGGTTGACTGGCCGATGTGGTAATCATCAATTGCAGACAAAGCAATTGGGCAATGGTAAAGTTCGCATTATTTGTATGTCTTCGGACAATACATCAATTTCAGGGAAGATAGGCTCTGTCATTGATCTGTGGATTAAGGCTGAGAAAGGCATAGCGGGCAATCAGATTGTTAAATTAGAAAATATCATTTTCTCTGATGTCAAGGCTCGTACCTATCGTATGGACCCTTTCTCCTTTGTTGTTGATGTGAAGTATGTACCTGTAACTTCAGTTTCTATTAGTGAAAGTAACATGCTGTTGGAGGTTAGCGATTCTCGACAGTTGACGGCTTCTTTGTTGCCAGAAAACTGCACAGATAAAACGATACTTTGGAAATCTGATAATGAGAAAGTGGCAATTGTCAGTGATAACGGTATGATTATCGCAAGGTCTGCTGGACAGTGTAGTATTATTGCTTCCACTGCAGATAATTTGATTCAAGCGAAGTGTGTAGTTACTGTAGTGAAAATACCATTGACTGCTCATGTTGCTAATACTACTAAGGTTTATGGTGATGCTAATCCTGAGTTTAATATTACTTACTCTGGTTTTAGAGATGGGGATTCTGAGGTTGGCTTTTCTGTTCCTGCATCCATTTCTACTATTGTAGATAATAGTAGTAAAGTTGGAAAGTATGACATTGTAGTTTCTGGTGCAGTTTCTGATAAATATGAAATCTCGTATATTCCTGGTACTCTTACCGTTACTAAGGCTCCATTATCTATCTCCGCTGGCAATTATACCAAGAAGCAGGGTGATGCAATGCCTGTGTTTAAGGCAAGTTATGCTGGCTTTAAGAATGGTGAGGATGAATCAGTCCTGACCAAGCAACCTGTCTTCTCCTGTGAGGCTAATGAGGCAAGTGCTCCAGCAGAGTATGCTGTTACTATTAGCGGTGCTGAGGCAGAAAACTATGACATCAGCTACGAGCAGGGACGTCTGACAGTAGTTGAGGCAGATGCCGTAGTTGTTCGTGCCAAGAGTTACAGCCGTCAGTATGGTGACGAGAATCCTGTGTTCGAGTTTGAAACCGAGGGTGCAGCCTTGGATGGTACTCCGGAGATTGTCTGCTCCGCAGTTGCAAATTCTCCTGTAGGATCTTATACTATCGAGGTAAAACAAGGCAGTATCAAGAACTACAATGTCCACTTCGAATCAGGTAGTCTTGTGATTACTAAGGCTCCATTGTCTATCTCCGCTGGCAATTATACCAAGAAGCAGGGTGATGCAATGCCTGTGTTTAAGGCAAGTTATGCTGGCTTTAAGAATGGTGAGGATGAATCAGTCCTGACCAAGCAGCCTGTCTTCTCTTGTGAGGCTAATGAGACAAGTGTTCCAGCAGAGTATGCCGTTACAATCAGCGGTGCCGATGCTGAGAATTACGAAATCAGTTATGAGCAAGGTGTGTTGACTGTGACAGGTATGCCGAAGCCAATAATCTCAACTGACGAAGCAACGTTGCGCATAACAACAGAGACAGATAATGCTGTCATATACTATACTTTGGATGGAACTGAACCTAATGAGAACGCAAGAAAATATACAGAACCTATCAATCTGTATGCCTCTTGTGAAATCAAGGCGATAGCTGTCAAAGGTGATGCAAAGTCTGAAGTGTCCTCTGCGGAATATCATGATGCGGAATATCCTAACATCGTGAAGGTAGGTGATATTATTACAGCCAATATCATCAACAATGGTGAGGAGAATTTGCCTATGATATTTAAGGTGACGAGTGTGTATCCTTTCAATGTTGAGATGGAGAATAAAGAAGATTATGTTGAAGGATGGAATAATGAACGTGATGTTTCTGGCACATTAGAAATTCCTGTTGTTGTAAAATCTAATGGAATCAGCTGTTGTGTAAAAAAGTTAGGTGATAATTCTTTGGCAAGGTGTGTTAATGTAAGTTCTTTAAAGCTAAATGAAGGATTAGAGAGTATTGGACATCAAGCTATACGTTGGTGTAGAAATATCAAGGAGTTGATTGTACCAAATTCCGTTAAAGAGGTTTGGGGGGCATTCTTAACAGAAGATCATGGATTGGTATCTGTAGTCCTAGGGGCTGGTCTTGAAACTATTCATACTGATGCTTTTTGGGGCGTGTCTATGAATCTAAAGTCTTTTATAAGTTTGAGTACTAATCCTGCGAAATGTGTGGAGCCTGATAGAACATTCACGTCTCTTCCAGAAGACGTAACCCTCTACGTCCCTCTTGGTTCAAAGTCTGCCTACGAGACAGCTCCAGGCTGGGATTACTTTGCAGGTCATATCGTAGAAATGGATATGTCTCCTGCTACAGTCAAGGTGAAGGATTGTGCTCGGGAGTATGGGGATGATAATCCTACACTTGAATTTGAGACAGAGGGTGCTACTCTTATTGGTGAACCAGAGATAATCTGCTCTGCTGATAAAAAATCAAAAGTAGGAACTTATGAGATAGAGATAAACAAGGGAACGATTAAAAACTATCTTGTAACATTTGTTCCAGGTACTTTGACGGTGACAAAAGCACCATTAGTTGTAACTGCTGAAAATTATACCATTACGCAAGGAGATAAACTTCCTGAGTTTACGGCAAGTTACAGTGGTTTCAAAAATGGCGAGAATGTGTCTGTTTTGACCAAGCAACCAGTCTTCTCTTGTGATGCAAATGAAGCAAGTGCTCCTGGTGAATATCCAATTAACGTATATGGTGTAGAGGCAGATAATTACAATGCTATTAGCTACGTTGCTGGAACTCTTACGGTTCTAAAGAGAGAGTTAAAGAAGCAAACAATCACTTGGGACCAAGAGATAAAAGCTAAGGTTGGTTCTACGATAGAAATGAATGCAACCGCATCTTCAGGTCTTCCTGTCAGATATTCGTACGCTCTAGCACCAGGAGTGGAAACTGCTTATCAAGTTCCTCAAATAGAAGGCAATAAGATAACATTCCCTCAAAATGGTATGTATCTCTTGGTTGCTATTCAAGACGGAAATAATGAATATGCGGCAGCTACGGACACATTGGATGTCTGTGCAATCAGTGACGAAGAGGGTTTGATGTATATTGATGGTATCTACTATAAATATACTGATGATGGCTCTGCGCTAAAGGTGGTAAGGGGCTACAATCCTTATCGAGGAAAAGTAGAGATTCCTGCAACCGTTAATGGCCTTCCTGTGACAGAAGTTGAAAGGTTGGCTATGTATGCCTGCTATTACCTGAAAGAACTCGTTATCGGTGACAATGTGAAGAAATGCGGACATGAGGCTTTTGGAGCAAGTATAAACTTATGTAATGTCACATTGCCAGTTGCTGATGTTGAGTTTGCACATAATTGGATGTTTAACTGTGATAGAGGAATTCGGGAGATACATTGCCGTTCGTCTATTCCTTATGTTGTCGAAGAGGGCATTTTTAATGGTGCTGTTGATTACGACAATTGCATTCTTTTCGTTCCTGTTGGCACCAAGCAATCTTATGCCAATGCTGAGGTATGGAAAAACTTTACTCACATTATGGAGGAAAATGTTTCTACGAGTATTTCTAATATAAATGTGGAAAAGAAGAGTGTATGGTACACATTACAGGGTGTTAGGTTATATGCTAAGCCAAATATTCCTGGTGTATATATTCATAATGGGAAAAAGATTATTGTAAGATAAATTTAATGTAAGCGGTGGGTGTATTATGGTATTCTGTAGTACACCCACCTTTTTTGCTATAGTAGTAATAGCCCAAGTATGGGTTTTGGTTTGGATATGCATCGAAGCAGAGTTCTTTTTGGTTTGGAAATGCAACAAAAATGATAATTTTTGGTTTGGAAATGCATCTAAAAAATGGATTTTTTGGTTTGGAAATACTTGATTTTGCTTATTTTCGTTTGGACTTTTGAAAATAAGATGTATCTTTGCAGCATGATCCTTTAAATGCTTTTGCTCTTTTAGAAAAATATGCATTATTGGCTGAAAGGAATGTAGAATTTAGCCAATAATGTTTAAAAATATGTATTATTGGCTTAAAACTGTGTAAGATATAGCCAATAATTGCTTTTTCTTGCTATCTTTGTTTTATCTCTGCCTTGGAGCACTTCTGGAATGGATGGGCTTCGGCACGTCGCGACATCGTTCTGATAGTCTGTGGCTCTGCCACTTCCTGGATGATGGACAAACTCATCAATAATCATGGTGGACTTTATGGTCGTCTTACCCATCGTCTATTCCTGCAACCTTTTTCTCTTGGAGAATCGGAAGCGTTTCTGAAGACCAAGGGGATGATGCGGTCAAGATACGAGATGGCAGAGCTTTACATGACTCTCAGGTCAAGCAGCGGTTGGGTATAGCTGGTGTATCCACCAATTTATATTCATGGCGGAGTAGGAGTAGTGGGGAGGCTGATAAGCGGGCCGCTCAGATAGATATGGTGATAGAGCGTGGCGACAACACCATCAATCTATGTGGAATGAAATTCTCGGAAGGAGAGTTTGCCATCAATAAGGATTATCGTTTCGATTCTATTCAAATAGACTATCCATAGTAACCTCTTTTTGTACAATGCCACTATGCTTGCCATAAGCAACACCATAGGTGGTAATCATAGTGAGGTGAATGGTTTGCTTGGGAGAAAGAGTGGCTTTGAGTGCTTCTATGCGATGGCGCAAGCGTATTTCCTCTTCCTTGCTGATGGTGTAAGGGGAACTGGCAAACTTCATTTCACATAAGTTCACCACATTGTCGTTTCTGATAATCAAGAGGTCTATTTGAGTGCCATCTTGATTTTTGTCTCCTCTTACATTCCAAGCTGAGAGTGATGATTTGACACCACCGATTTCCAAGGCTCGTTTGATTTGCTGGATGTGTTGCCAGCAAACTTCCTCGAAGGCAACACCATGCCATGCCTTCAAGATGTCGGAAGTCATATTATCACTGATGAATCCTGCATCCTTGCTGTTTTCTTCTACATATTTTAGCCAGAATAGACAGAAGTTGTCTATCAGTTTGTAACAGATTGTACTTTTCGGCATACCATATGGGGAATAACATGTAATGAAATCGCTTTCAACCAAAGCTGCTAAAGTCTTGCTCAAGCCACCACCTAAAGGCAATCCTGTAGCTTTGCTGATTTCTTCTCGGGTAAACCCACTGTGTCGAGTTGCCAATAAGCGTACAACCTTTTTGCTATCTTCTGGATTATTGAAGATAGCAGCAAATAATCGGTTGAACTCATCCTTTAGTCTCGGTTTGTTACCAAAGAGAATCTTGTCTGTATTCTGTTCAAAACTCAATCCTTTTTGGAAGTAGCTAATATAATAAGGTATTCCACCGAAAACCATGTAACTTTGCAATATGTCATACTGGCTCATCTGTATATTGGCATGTTCAAAGTACATGGCACATTCTTTCAATGTGAAAGGGGACAGTTTGATTTCTGCAGTTAAGCGTCCATATAGCCCACCCTTGTTTTTAGAGAGATTGCTAAGAATCCAAGAGGTTGCGCTACCGCAAACGATTAACATGATATTGTCCCTGCCACTACACCAGCCATTCCAAAAGTTCTCAAAGGCTGGAAGGAAACCAGAGCGTGGGGTATCCATCCAAGGTAACTCGTCTATGAATACTACTTGCCGCTCACCATTGTCAAGATTCTGCAAGAGTTGTTCGAGTAGGAAAAATGCCTCCATCCATGTTTTGGGTGCTTTGTATCCTTCCAGGCCTTGGTTGAGCAAGGCGTAATAGAAACTTTCCAATTGAGTCTTCATGCGACTTTTTTCATTGTCTTGGTCAACTGGTGATACGCCTGTATGCTGAAAGGTAATGCGTCCTTTCAGTGCTTGTTTGATAAGAAAAGTCTTGCCAACACGTCGGCGTCCATATATGGCAACGAACTCGGGACGGTCGCTATGGTACAACTTTTCAAGTTCTGCGATTTCTTCTTTTCTTCCTACAATCATACTATATCTTTTGTTTAAAGTTGCCGCAAAGATACAAAAAAGAATTGTTCCGGCAAAATATACCATATCTTATTCTGCCGATTTTATATGTTTTTTATAGAAATAGGCAAGATATGATGATATGAGAACGATGAAGCTGCTCTTAGAGATGCTCCTTCAAATCCACTTCCTCCACGTATTTCACAAGCGAATCCTTGCCATTAAGCAGATAGAAATCCACACGAACCACGTGGTCAATGTCTGCACTTCCCTTTACTTTTACGTGCCGGGTCTTACTATATAATAAGGTGTCACGACGGGAAGGGTAGGAGACAAGCTGAATCTGGTCTTTGGTGGAACCGCTTCCTACATAATATATGCCTACACTATCCTTGCTTGCTTTTATGGCTGCTATCTTCGCCATCTTCTTGGCATGAGCGGCAGTTGTGTCCTCTGGATAAAATTCGCTGGCAGCTACCGTGTCGCCATCATGCTGGTCGGGAGCATACTTGCAACTTGTATTTGTTGTTGTGATAAAGGCGGTGGCAGTTAGGACTGCTACAAAGTATAAAATCTTCTTCATCTCATTTTTTATTTCTAATTTGCCGCAAAGGTATAAAAAATAAGAAAATCGGCAAAATAAACGTTTGCTTATTTTGCCGATTTTATATGTATTTATGAGTTTTGGGCAATTTACATCTCTACGATTACCTCGTGTTTGCCTGCTTGACAAGGGATGACGCAGCCCTCAATAGGTTTGCCATCTACGATGATTTGCTTCACACCCTTCTCCTTGCCCTCTGGGTTTTTCACGGTGATATGATACTCGCCGCCACGGAACTTGGCATCCTTATAGAAAGAATAACCACCTGCTGTATTGGAGATGAGCGAGAAGAAATCCTCGTTACCCAAATAGTTGATCCAAGGCCATGG
>OHAY01001054.1_pt1 | contig 26879 bp, 25 predicted proteins | sample 1577191 | NCBI WGS metagenome assembly OHAY01 (sample SAMEA3541504, study PRJEB24748) | human gut metagenome | biome: human gut; feature: human-associated habitat; material: faeces | place: China | collected 2012 | reverse complement strand
GCGTAATGAATTGATGGCACATTGGCCAATTTCATGATTTGGAAGACGAGTTACGAATTTGGCATCAAAACCATAGTTAGCTAAAGAAACAGCTACATTGGCTTCTCCACCACCATAAGTTGCACCAAATGTATCAGCTTGTACAAAGCGATAATATCCTTCGGGTGCTAGACGTAACATGATTTCTCCAAAAGTGACTACTTTTTGTTTCATATTAAATCTCCATTTTTAAATCTGGATTAATCAAATGGATTCCAAATCCAGCTATTTCTAAATCTAAATAAACAAAGTTGATTCGATTTGTCTTTTTATTACGTGTAATACTTTCTTCGACAAACTTCACACCTTGTTTAGAAAGGTGATACATTGCTTTTTCAGGATATGGAGTATAGATTCCAATATGACCATTTTCTCCACGGCCTTTTTTATGTAAAACCTCAAATCCTACACCGGCAAAATTTGATTTTGGCTTTGTGTATTGTGTAAAGTGGAACAAAGAACATAATGTATCTGTCACTTGTTTTGATTCTTCAGGACTATTTGTGTTAATTCCAACATGAATTAACTGGAAGTCCAACAAACTTTTGATAGCTGCTTTTGATAAAGCTTCTATTCCATCCCAATCTTTTGCGACAACCAAATCATTTGGCAACATAAAGCTTCCGCCGATTGCTTCTACATTTGGCAATGAAAGATAATCATGCATATTCTTTGTGTTAATGCCACCTGTTGGCATAAAGTGAACGTTCGCATATGGAGCACTTAGATCTTTTAATTTCTTAGCGCCTCCACTTGATTCTGCTGGGAAGAACTTTAATTGTGTTAATCCCATTGAAAGAGCCATTTCAACTTCACTCGCTGTTGATACGCCTGGATACACTTCCACGTCATGATCCAAACACCATTGAACCACTTTCGTATTAAATCCAGGTGTAATAATAAATTTAGCTCCTGCTTCAACAGCTTCTTTTGCTTGTTCAACAGATAATACAGTTCCAGCACCGACTAACATATCTGGTAATTGTTCTGAAATAGTTTGGATTGCACTCGTTGCATGTTCGCTACGATATGTAACTTCAATAACATCGATTCCACCATTTAGCAGTGCCTTAGCTAATGGGTATGCATCTTCTTTTTCCAGAATCTTAACAACAGGTACGATTCCTGTGTTGGAAATACGATTCATATACGATTCCATAGTTCCACCTTCCATTTTCTATACTTTGCGTGTGTCTAGTACGCGTTTACTTTTTAGTAAACCAGTTCACCTATAGTCTAGTATAGTAAACCGGTTTTGTCAACTTGAAAAGTGAAAATAATCTGTTTTTTATTTTTTTTAATTTTTTCGTATATATTATAGGTATGCGTTTCCGGAGTTTGTTAATTTTTGAACAAAATGTGTTGACAATCCATTTTTGAGGTGTGATAATGGTGTTGTCTAGTAAACCAGTTTACTTTTTTGAGGAGGCTATGGAGATTATGGTGCGTACAGTAAATATCGAACCAATTACTAAAGAACAAGAGTTTTTAGCAACACCCGCCCTTACAAAAGAAGAATTAACAAATGCGTTTGAAGAATGTTTAAAACAAGTTGATTTAAATATGGAATATTTCAAAGATCGATTCCCATATTCATGTACTAAAGGTTTAAAGTATCCAATCATCGACAACATCGAATGGACTGATGGATTCTGGACAGGTATGTTGTGGTTGGCATATGAATATACGAATGATAAGAAATATAAAGAATTAGCTGATCGAAATATCGAAAGCTTCTTGCACCGTGTTGAAAATCGTATTGAATTAGATCACCACGATCTTGGATTCTTATATTCGCTATCTTGCGTAAGTGGCTATAAGCTTACAAAAAATGAGCACGCAAAAAAAGCTGCATTGTTGGCGGCTGATAAATTGATGGAGCGTTGGCAAGAAAAAGGACAGTTCTTACAAGCTTGGGGACCTAAAGACAGTCCTGAACATTATCGATTCATCATCGACTGCATGTTAAACATCCCATTATTATATTGGGCAAGTGAAGTTACTGGTGATAATCACTATGCGGATGCCGCAACAAAACACTTCACAACAAGTTGTAAATATGTAATTCGTGATGATGCGAGTGCATATCACACATTCTATATGGATCCAGTTACTGGAGGACCAAGTCATGGTGCTACACGTCAAGGATATTCAGATGATAGTTCTTGGGCTCGTGGACAGGCATGGGGTATTTATGGAATCCCATTAAATGTTCGCTACACGAAAAACACAGAATACGTTGATCTATATAAAGGAATGGCAAACTATTTCTTAAATCGTTTACCAGAAGACAATATTTGTTACTGGGATTTGATTTTTACAGATGATCCCGAACAATCAAGAGATTCAAGTGCAGCTGCCATCGCAGTATGTGGAATGCTTGAAATGGATCAATGGATCAAAGAAGAGGATCCAAGTAAAAAGGTGTATCAAAAAGCTTGTGACAACATCACTCGCTCATTGATTCAAAACTACACTAACAATGATCACAAACCAGGCGATCCAATCTTGTATCATGGCGTATATTCATGGCATAGTGGTAAAGGCGTAGATGAAGGAAACATCTGGGGCGACTACTACTACATGGAAGCATTAATGCGTCAAATCAAGCAATGGGATCCATACTGGTAAAAATAAGGAGGAGATAAAATGGCAACACCAAACATCGTTATGACACGTATCGATGAACGTTTAGTTCATGGTCAAGGTCAATTATGGGTAAAATCTTTAGGCGTTAACACAGTAATCGTTGCGAACGATCAAGCAAGCCAAGATGCAATGGCACAAACTTTAATGAAGACTGTAATTCCTAAGGAAGTCGCAATGCGTTTTTACTCAGTACAAAAAGTTATCGACATCATTCACAAGGCAAATCCAGCTCAAACAATTTTCTTAATTGTTAAAGATTGTAAAGATGCTCTACGCCTAGTTGAAGGTGGCGTTCCAATCAAACAAATCAACATTGGAAACATTCACAACTGTGAAGGTAAAGAAAAAGTAACTCGTTCTATTTTCTTGGGTGCTGAAGACAAGGCTGCATTAAAAGAAATGATTGAAAAGTATAACGTTGAATTTAATACACAGACTACACCAAGTGGTTCTGATGGAAGTGTATTAGTAGATATTAAAAATTATTTATAGGAGATAAAAGAATATGCAAATTACATTGTTACAGGCCGTAATCATCGGTCTATGGACAGCATTCTGTTATTCAGGTATGTTGTGGGGTATTTTTACGAACCGTGCTTTAGTTTTAAGTTTCGGTGTTGGTATTGTATGTGGAGATTTAAAAACAGCATTGCAATGTGGAGCAATCGCTGAATTAGCATTCATGGGATTCGGTGTTGGTGCCGGTGGAACTGTTCCTCCAAACCCAATCGGACCTGGTATCATTGGTACATTAATGGCAATCACTATGGATGGTGTTACACCAGAAAGTGCATTATCATTATCTATTCCTTTTGCAGTCGCAATTCAATTCTTACAAACAGCTATCTATACAGTTCGTGCAGGTGCACCAGAAAGTGCAAACAACGCATTGAAAAAACAAGACTTTGGAAAATTCCGTTTACACTCTAACTTAACAATCTTGTTATTTGCTCTTGTTGGATTCTTATTAGGATTCTTAGGTGCATACAGCATGGATACATTAAGTAAATTAGTAGCATTAGTACCAGCTTGGTTATTAAAAGGATTAACAGTTGCTGGTGGTATGTTACCTGCTATCGGTTTTGCTATGATCATGAGCGTTATGTTAAAGAAAGAAGTTGTTCCATTCGCATTATTAGGATACTTCTTAGCCGCTTATTTAGGCGTACCAGTAATCGGTATTGCTATTGTCGGAACTGTATTCGCATTAAAACACTATAACGATGCTGGAAATGTCGCTGTCGCACAAGCTGCAACTGAGGAGGTAGAACACGATGACTGGATCTAAATTAACAAAGAAGGATTACACTAAGACTACATTACGTGCTTACTTCTTACAAAATGGTTTTAACTATAGTAACTATCAAGGTTTAGGATACGCTTTAGTAATGTATCCTGCATTCAAAAAATTGTATGGTGATAACCCAGCTAAATTGGCTGAAGAATTAGACAATAACTGTGAATTCTATAACACAAACCCTAACTTCTTACCATTTATCACTTCTATTCACTTGGCAATGGCAGAAAACGGAATGGAATACGATGAAATTCGTGGTATCAAAATGGCATTGATGGGTCCTTTAGCAGGTATTGGTGACTCATTATCACAATTCTGTATTGCTCCATTATTCTCAACTATCTTTGCTTCTATGGCTATGGATGGTGTGGCAATTGCTCCATTATTGTTCTTAATCTGCGAAAACGTTACATTATTGGCAATCAAACTTGTTATGGGTGGATATGGACGTCGTCTAGGAACAAGCATGATTGACAAATTATCTGAAAAAATGGGTGTTATTTCTGAAGCTGCAAGTATGATCGGTGTTACTGTTATCGCTGGTTTAGCTGCAACATTCGTTAAAATGAACGTCGCAATTACATTCTCTGCTGGTGCTATTGAAGAAGGTGTTAAACAATCTACAGTAGATATTCAGGCAATGTTAGATAAAGTTGCTCCTGCATTATTACCAGTATTATATACAGCATTAATGTATTACTTAATCAAGAAAAAAGGTGTTACAACTTATTGGTTAGTATTGATCACTGTTGTTATCGGTGTTGCATTAAGCTGCTTAGGAATCTTAGCCTAATACATAAAGGAAGCAAATTTGCTTCCTTTTCTTTTTTAAGGAGAATTCTATGAATCTATCTTACATAAAAAAACAACTACAATTCTGGGCAGACAAGAAGGATGTACTACACATAAAAAAAATATTAACGAAAGAAGATCAAATTCTAGTAAAAAGAAAATCAGAAGAACTGATTCAAAACATCTTTACGTTTGATAAACCATGGGACATGGAACGTTGCCAAATTCCTTACAAACTAAAAACTTTAGATTGGAACATACAATTAAACGATGATGAAGAATGGTGCTTCATGCTCAATCGCATGGACTACCTAAACTATCTGGTTCTTTCGGATCATATTGAATATGCCAAAACACTCATTTTAAACTGGATAGAAGCCCATCCAACAATTCAACCAGAGCCAAGCACAAGAACACTCGATACAGGCATTCGTTTAATGAACTTCTTTGAAGCCCTACCTTATTTGTACGCAAACAGTTTATTAAGTGATGAAGAAATCACTACGATTGCCAAGTCCATGTTGGATCAGTGTGCGTATTTAAAAGAGCATTACATTCCAAAATACATAACATCAAATTGGGGAAGCATTCAAACATGTGCTATGATCAGCATATTACCTATGATTGAAGAACAAAGTGATATCTATGCTTGGGCATTCAATGAATGGAAAAGACAAATCCAAGCACAAGTGTATCCAGATGGCATGCATTGGGAACAATCCACGATGTATCATATTGAAGTCTTAAATTACTGCATGAAAGCTATGTATTATTCAGAACAAGAATTGCCACAAATTCATGCTTTGGCTAGAGCCATCTTCTTACAGGCTACCCCTCATAAAGAAATTGAAACATTCGGGGATACAGATCGCAGTAATATTCAAGATGTCATGACACGTGCTAGCTTCTTATTTAATGAACCCACATGGAAGTCGATCGCATTTCATACTTTTGACATGGAATCTTTATATACATTAGGAGCTAAAAATGCCAAGATCTATCTGGAAATGCAAAGTACAGAATCTAACGAGCTTAACTTTGATGGAAAAGATAGCGGTATGTATACATCAAGGAGTTCTTGGAAAGAAGATGCTAACTTTACCATGTTTACTAACGGATCATTAGGCAGTGGACATGGACATAGCGATAACTTACATGTATCCATTTACTATAAGGGAAATCCTGTATGTATTGATGCAGGACGATTAACATATCGTGAAGATCATCCACTAAGAGTACACTTAAAATCTATGGCAAGTCATAATGGTGTGATTGTAGATGAACATTGCTCATGTGTACCTAAGGATAGTTGGGGATATGAAGATTTTGGTGTTCCATTAAAGAATTATGTCTATCATAAAGATGGCATTCACTACTATGAAGGTACACTATTAGGACATGATCCGTTACAGGTATGGACAAGAAAAGTGATTGTCCTTGATGTAGGTGTATGGATGATTGTTGATGAAGTAAAAGAAGATGGTAGCCATCATGCTGTTACACGTTTTCATTTAGATCCAGATGCTAGTGATTTAAAAGGTTTAAAGCTTGTATCCAACATTCCATACACAAAGCATATTGAGCCATGTTCCCTTCGTTATAATGAAGAATTAGAGCATGATGTTTTATATTTTGAACAAGATTTCACGAATCATTTCGAACAATGCATTTGTTTTGTGGATAAAGCGATTGAAACAAAAGATGATTTCGTTCTTCAAAACAACGATACAAAACTAGATAATACGATTGTACACACTAAAAAATTTATACTTTCAGAAGATGAATCTTATAGTGTAGCCATATTCCATAAGGAAATCTATAAAGGAAAGAAAGTATTATTCTTAGATGGTGAACCATTCCATTGCAAAGTATTTGTCGTACATAAGAAAAAAGATAAAGTAAAAACATATATTGTTCGTGCATAGTAAACGCGTTTGCTAGAAAATGTAATATTTGTTAAAATTAGAGTATTGAAAGGATCCACTTTATGAAAGAAAAAATAACCATTCGTGATATAGCCGAAAGAGCGGGAACATCTAAAACCACTGTCTCTTTTTTTCTAAATGGTAAGACGGACAAAATGTCAGAGGAAACCCAAGCAAGAATTGCTCAAGTCATCAAAGAGACAAACTATCGTCCAAGTATTGCAGCACGCTCTTTAAACGCAAAAGAAACACGTTTAATTGGCGTCATCATTGGAGATATCACCAACACGTTTGCCAATCAAATCGTTAAAGGAATTGATGATTTTGCAAGAGATAATCGTTACCAGTTGATTGTTGGAAACAGTAATTATAATTTTGAAAATGAAAAAGGATACGTCAATCGCATGTTGGCAATGGGAGTTGATGGTTTTATCATCCAGCCATCCAGTCATTTTGCCGAATTGATTCCAAAAATCAAACAAGAAAATAAAGACGTAGTATTTATTGATTCACAAGTTTCTATGGATAAAGAAAAATGGGTCAAGACAAACAACTATGAATCCATATTGAATGTAGGAACACGCCTAATCGATGATGGATATGATGAATTCATTATGATTACGGCAGATCCACATGTATTAAGTACACGTTTAGAGCGTACAACTGGTTTTTTACACGCTTTAGAAACAAAAGGAAAAACATGCAAAACCCACGTTGTAGCAGATGATATAACAAGTGATGCATTACGTGATCTACTCTATAATGAATTACGTTTTGGCGTTCGCACCCTCATCTTTGTAGCCAACTGCTTCTTATTACCACGTGTCTATTTGGCATTAAAAGATTACCGAAACCTAATGCCAGATACAATTGGATTAATTGGCTTTGACAATACAGAATGGACTAACTTCTCTAGTCCAACTGTCACAACGATCGTACAGCCTGCCTATGATGAAGGCTATCAAGCTGCATCGATCTTAATTGATTCATTAAAAGGAGAAAACAAACAGATTCCAAATCAAATCTTAAAGTGTTCTGTAAACTGGAATGAATCAACCAAACAACACAATTAAAGATTTACAATGATGCCCATATTTACTTATGGGTTTTTTCTATCATCAAGAATTTAATTCATATCTTAAATCTTTCATTAGTTTTTATATTTTATCAAATATAACTTATAAATTTGCTTTTTCAACACAAAATTTCAATTATAACTGATAAATTTTGACTTTCTACACTAAAGTTCAATTAAAAATCTCATCCCATTTATTTTGGACTGAGACCTTTTATTTTATCGACTGTACCATTTCTTTAACATACTCCTCAACATACTTAGGCGCATCTTTTCCATACTTTTCAACAATCTTCACAATAGCTCCATCGGATTGATCAGCCATTTTTGAGCTTGTTCTGGCGTTGAGATTCCAAAACCTACCTCAACAGGAATGTCTGTGACTTCTCATACAAGATGTACCATAGCTGAAATATCTGTTGTAATCGTAGAACGAATACCTGTAACACCTAATGAAGATACGCAATAAATAAAGCCACCTGCATCTTTGGCAATCGTTTAAATTCTTTGATGACTGGTTGGTGCAATCATGCTGATCAAATCTAAACCATATTTCTTTAATACCACATCAAACTCTTCTTTTCCCTCATAAGGAACATCTGGAAGAATCAATCCACTTATTACCCTCAGCTAGTAGTGCTGCTTTTTTTACAACCTCAGCTCCCGCACTTTGAGCTAAAGTTTCTAATAAATGTGAAACATATATTGACTTATTATTTATGTAATATATAATTAAATTAACGATAAACATTAATTTTTTAATGTTAGGAGGTAATATCATGAATGATAAGTCTAAAGATTTATTGAAGAAAATGTGTTTCGTTTTAGAAATTGTTCGAGGGACTTGTTTAATTTCTGTTGCGTTGTTGATTGGACTTAGCTTATTTTATGCCTTCAACAAAGATGTATATAACACTTTATTTGGAAGTATAAGAATTGACTTTCTTCAATTGATGTTTAAAGATGATACTGCTTTACAAAAAGATACCATGTCCATGTGGTTACCAATCCTTTCCTTATTGACTGCAATTCTTATATTCATCATCTACAAATCTGTAAAAGCGATTGAATCTATTTGTATGATCACAATGGATCATACTCCATTTGATTTAAGCGTTTCTAATCACATCAAAAACCTTGCCAAGTACATTCTTGCAGGTGGTATTGTCTTTAATATTCTTGAAGTATGTCGTGTTATGTACTTTAAACAAATCATCAACTTTGATTTACTCTTCAATCCAAAATATGTTACACAAATCAAATTTGATATTCGTATTGAATTCAGCTTCTTAATTTTTGCCGCACTTATTTATCTGTTATCTTATATATTTAGATATGGACAAGAACTACAACAATTGAGTGATGAGACGTTGTAATTATGGGTAAGATCATATTACGTTTAGATCGCGTTATGGCCGATCGAAAAATGAGTTTGAAAGAATTATCTGAAAAAGTTGGCGTCAGCAATGTCAACTTATCAAAGATGAAAACGGGTAAGATTTCTGCGATTCGCTTCTCTACTTTAGAAGCTATTTGTGAAGTGTTAAATTGTCAACCTGGTGATATATTAGAATATGTAAAAGACAATGAAAATAGCTAGAAGCACAAACTTCTAGCTATTTTATTATGATTTTAAATTCCAATAACACTACATACTATATTTCAAATTCAGTTAATCCCATTATTGTCTGTTCATGCACACTTAATATAAGAAAAGATTCGTCATATATTTTTAGTATGTAATAATTATTCAATCGCATCTTTTCTAATATAATGCGATGCACGGCCTAGACCTTTACGAATAATAGTACCATCTTCAACTAATTTTTTTAGTGCCGATTCCACAGAAGAACTGCCTAAACTCGGGCAATTTTCCATAGCATCTCTTTTCGTAAAGGTACCTATTGTGCCATTTACATATGTCTTAACAATATCACATGAGCTACTTCTTTTTCCGCTTTTCTCACTAATTATTAATCTTTCTTCGAATTCACGGTAGCATTTTAAAATAATGCCAAGCATATATTTAATAAATGGCTCGGGATCATTTGTTCCTTCATGCCAACCTAAATCTGCTTGTGCTAAAGCCTGATAATACGCTTCTAAGGTGATTTTGGCGGGTGTGAAGAAGTGAATCAATATATTCATGGTGGAGAAGGAATACTGAAAGAAATTGTTCAAAAGATTGGTTTTCAAATCTACAAAACAGAAGAAATGATGCAATTGATTGAATATATACGGGAATATAATGATGATGCTGAAGAAGAACAGCTGAATTTTTATGGTTTTGATATGCAGAGAATTAGATATTCTTTTGATGCGTTGAAAAAAGAATGTATTGCTGAAGGAGTTAATTTATCATTTTTGGATAATTTCATCATAGATGGTCAATGGAATCAAAATTATAGTTATGCAGAGAAAAAAGATTTACTGATGAAATTAAAAAAGACATTAGAATTAAAAGAGTTTAATGGTGATTTGATTCATTTTGTAGATGTGTTATTACAAAATGTTGAAGTTTTACATAGAAAAGATACTGATGGAAGCTTATTAAGAGATCAGTATATGGCTGAAAATGTTTCTTGGATTTTGCAAAAGGAGCAGCAAAGAGGAAATGATTGTATTTTCATCAGTGGGCATAATGAACATATTGCAAAATGGGGAAGTTATGACTCTATGTGGAAACTGTTATCAAATCAATATAGATATTATGTGATTGGAACAAACTTCTATAAGACAAGATGCAATTTACCTGAAGGAAATCATAAACGTACCATACAGACATTTTATTCTCATGATCTACTTGCAAAAACAGCGAAATTAGCCGGCTTTAAAATGTGCTGGATTGATTTTTCTTCTCTTGAAGAAGGTACAGAAATTAAAAGACATGCAGATGCATATACCTATATGGGAACGCTAGGAGAAAGCTACTCTATCATGAATCGCTTCCTGCCTCCTAGCTATCGCATGTTTCAGCCACCCACAACGCTTTATGACAGTATGATTTATGTCTCAAATGCGTCACCAACAAAGATTATTGAATGCTTATTGATTTACATGTTACAAAGGAACTATAATAAACATGTTGAAAAATGGGGAGCTGAGTGGCTGAGAGTAGGTTCGACCTTGACCCTGAAACCTGATTTGGATAATGCCAACGTAGGGATGATGTCTTTATTGTATGTTAGCTGCAGATTAGGTTTTTCTGCAGCTTTTTGTTTTTTGATCAGAATATGGCGGCAAATTGGGGGCACCACCTTATGTCGCATTAAAAAAGTAATGCAGGAAGGAGATAGAAAATGAAAACAGCATTAACAATCGCTGGAAGTGATTCCAGCGGAGGCGCTGGTATCCAGGCGGATATCAAAACAATGTGCGCAAATCACGTATTTGCGACGAGTGCAATTACAGCACTAACGGCACAGAATACATTAGGTGTTACAGGAATTATGGAAGTAACACCAGAATTTCTTGGGGAGCAGCTGGATGCAGTCTTTACAGATATTTATCCAGATGCTGTGAAGATTGGAATGGTTTCTAGTTCTGATCTGATTCGTATGATTGCTTCAAAACTGCAGGAATATAAGGCAGCTAATATTGTTGTGGATCCGGTGATGGTCGCAACAAGCGGCGCAAAACTTATTAGTGATGATGCAATTGAAACATTGAAAAAAGAATTGTTGCCTTTAGCAACAGTCATTACACCAAATATTCCAGAAGCAGAAGTTCTAGCGGATATGAAGATTGCAAATGAAGAAGAAATGATTATCGCTGCTGAAAAAATTTCTAAGAAATTTGGATGTGCAATTCTGGTAAAGGGTGGTCATCAAATCAATGATGCAAATGATCTGTTGTATAGAGATGACGCATATACATGGTTTCATGGAAAACGTATTAACAACTCTAATACACATGGAACAGGATGTACATTATCCAGTGCTATCGCATCCAATCTTGCAAAGGGATATGATTTGGATACATCCGTAAAACGTGCAAAGGATTATATTTCTGGAGCATTGAATGCAATGCTTGATCTTGGTAAGGGATCTGGACCAATGGATCATTCATTCGCAATTGATAATGAATATGCAAAGGAGAATGTTTAATGAAGAAAACTTCTTTGTTTGAAAATGCATTGATCTGGTTTGGTGCAGGTGTTTCTATTGCAGAAATACTGACAGGTACATATCTTGCACCTTTAGGATTGAAAAATGGTATTTTAGCCATTGTGGCTGGACATGTCATTGGCTGTATCTTATTGTTCCTGGCTGGTGTTATTGGTGGGAAAATGCGCTTAAGTGCAATGGATTCTACAAAGATGAGCTTTGGACAGAAAGGTTGTCTTTTGTTTGCGGCATTAAATGTACTGCAGCTTGTTGGATGGACAGCAATCATGATTTATGATGGTGCACTTGCGGCAGATGGTATTATGCATACAGGTGCATGGATCTGGTGTTTGATTATTGGTATCTTGATTCTTGTATGGATTGGTGTTGGTATTACAAACCTTGGAAAAATCAATACAGTTGCGATGGTTGCTTTATTTGTTTTGACTTTAATGCTTAGCAAATTTATCTTCTTTGATGGAAACAGTGCAGTTGTATGTACAGAAGCAATGACGTTTGGTGCAGGTGTTGAACTTGCAATTGCGATGCCTTTGAGCTGGCTGCCTTTGATCAGTGACTATACACGTGAAGCGGAAAATCCTGTGAAGGCTAGTTTAGTTAGTAGTATTGTGTATGGAATCGTTAGCTGCTGGATGTATTTGATTGGTTTAGGTGCGGCTTTATTTACAGGAGAATATGATATTGCACAGATCATGTTGAAAGCAGGTTTGGGTATTGCGGGATTATTGATCATTGTATTCTCTACAGTTACAACAACATTCCTGGATGCTTATTCTGCAGGTATTTCTAATGAATCTATCGTGCCAAAGTGGAATGGAAAACACGTAGCAATGGTCGTAACTGTTGTTGGTACAATTGCGGCAATTGTATATCCAATGGATAATATTACTGATTTCCTGTATTTGATTGGTTCTGTATTTGCTCCTATGATTGCAATCCAGATTGCTGATTTCTTTATTCTAAAGAATGATAAAAGAAATGTAGAATTTGATATACTGAATCTTGTATTATGGCTTGTCGGATTTGTTGTGTATCGCTGTTTTATGCAGATTGATACACCTGTTGGAAATACAATTCCATGTATGATCATTACAATTCTGTTAAGTGTTGTAATTCACAAGATTATCAAAAAGAACAATTAAAATATAGATTTATGAAAAAATGAAAAAGGATGGAATGGAATTCTTGAAAATAGACTTTATTCGATCCTTTTTATATTGACGGTACATATTTGTTTCAGTATAGTTGAAGTATCAAAGGCAATGACGAAGAGCGCTGTTTTGCTAAGAAACTAATAAGAGAGTCCGACATTTGGTGAAAGCGGATAGTGGAAACAAAATCAGTAAATCACTTCTGAGCTTGTGTGCTGAAATATAGTAAGTATACACGTATTGAACCTGGTATCAAAAATTGAATGGCCGTTTACACGATAGCTTTTGGCCCATTCTAGAACTAATCTGGCTCCGCATTTTCCCATGTTCAATTCAATCTTTATTTGTTCTGCAGATTTTCTTCCACTTAAATAATCTTCACAAGCCTGTACCTTTTGTTCTTTCGTATATTTAGCTTTTCTTCCCATATAAAAATCCCACCTTTGTAGTTTCACATCGATGGGATAATTTTAATTATTTCGTGTGTCTACCTCGGTGGGATTATATCATTTAAAGGTTTTTTTACATTCTATATACTATTCGAACTCGAATCCAACATATCCTTTTTGTTTATATCACATTGAATTTTATCAATTCTGTTATCTAATATTTACACATTATTTTAATTTTTAATTTTTTTAATTTTAAAATGTACTCAATATGTACTCAAATCAAGTATATAGTTTATTTCAGCAAGACAAATAATTAAAATTAACTTTACAGTTCTTCTGGTGTTTTTAATACAACCGACATTAAACTACTAGCTGCATATAAAAAAGCAAACACAATTAAAACTACTAATCCAGACGTTTTCTCAAACAGTAAAGTTACTAGCAAAGGACCTACAAAATTACTTAATCCTGATCCTAGATTTAATATCGATACAGCTTCAACTTTATTATCTGGAACCATTGCTGGTAATAAAGCCGAAAGAGGTGCGTATGCAGCAACACCAATTGAAAATAACATAAATGCTAACATCAACAAAATATAATTTCCAGGATAATGATATATAACGAAAGCAATCATCAAACATGACAAAGCGGTCAATGTACCCGAGAAAAAAACAACAATTTTTCTCCAACCATAACGATCTCCTAAATGTCCAAATATTATTGTGGCTAAACAATTAAAAATATATGCCATAGCCCAGATTGATGTCCATTGAACCAAAGTATAGCCATGGCTTATCAATAAAATTGGCATCATGATAACGAAACCAAATGCTCCTATATTATTAATAATTTTGACAATCATTCCTACAAGCACCCTTGGCCTTTTTCCGAGTAAAACTAATCCTTTGACTAATTCTTTTCCAAGTGAAACATTTCTCTTGTCTTGTTTAACTACATCTTTATTAAGAATCAGAGCAAAAAATGTTCCTAATATTACCATAACTGCTCCTAATATAAAAACAATTTCAAAAGATATATTTTCCAATAATCTTGCTGAAAAAACTGGAGCAATAATATTCATTCCTAGATTAAAGCATAACCAAAACCAAGAAGTTGCCCTACCCAATTGTTCTTTCTTTGTCCTTAAAGTTATCCAAATCAAAAAGGAATACGCAAATAATGGATAAGCCGAACCTCTTAATGCATATGCAATTGCAATCCCTATATTTATCCTCATAGATAAACTCAAAAGCAAAAGAAGAAGACTGACGATATATAAGAAAGCACCTATATTCATAACCTTTCTGATTGAAAAACGATTAACCAAAGCCCCGGAAATCCAAGAAACAATTGCAACAAATAGCCCATAAAAGCTAAAGATAGAGGATACAAAATTTACACCATATCCTAGATCAATCAAAGTTGCAGAAAACCAAGTACACTCTATTGTGCTTCCTAGCATAAAAAAAATAAGCCCAACATACCCCCAAAAGAGTTCTTTGGGAATCCCTAGTTTATTAAAAAATATATCCATATATAAAACCTCCAAAAAGTAATTAAGACGCATTATTTGCGTCTTAATTGCAACTTATATGTTGCCACTCCATAAGGGGCAATGCACCAATCCATAATTTTTTCTGTCTCTAAGGCATCAATTCTCTTTATATTAAAGTTAGAAAACATCTTTGGATCAATATATTGAACATTTGACGTAGAATTTTTAAAACGAATCACAAATGAATCCAAATCATAATATGAAGCATGTATTGCAGAACATTCAATATTTTCATCTAAAACCGTCAATAATGTATATTCCTCTGTATTTGCAGCGCATTTTTTTCTTGTAGATTGAATTTTGTTATCAATTCGATAAATAAAATAATTCAATTCTTGTTTTTGATAGGATATATCTGGTAAATTGTTCCTATCTTGCCACAATGTGAGTGCTTTATCGTTTATAGCATCATCAATACGTAATTTGCATTTAAAATTTATTTTCTTATTCAATGATAATGCTAACGGAGTATCCATCATGACATGGCCTTTTTTAGTTGTATCTCCAGAAGCTCTTCCTGGACGGTTAATTAAATTTGGCTTACCCAAACTATCTGTTGTAGACAAAACAGTTAATTTTAGTCGATTGGCTTCATATTCATATTCTTTTGTATCCTGAGTAAAAACAGAATAAACTTTATCATTGACATAAGCTGAAACAACTTGTTCAAATCGTTCAATATTTACTGGTTTTTCAGAATATTCTTTCTTCCAATCATCTAAGCAACGATTCGTTCTATCCAAAAAACCAAATGGAATAGCAGCTCTTGCTTTCTGAATCATGTCTTTCGTGACTACGCACAATCTCAATCGATGATTTAATGCCGTATTTTCAAATGATAGACTTAATGATAAGTCTTTTTCACATAAAGATGCTACTAAATTTACATTCATATTTACATGATCTATTTGGATAATTCCATCTACAACCAACGATTGGGTTAATAAACCTTTTCGAGTTTTACATTCATTCCATTGAACAAAAGTTTTTGTATCACCCTCTGAAGGAGAAAAATCATAAGTATCTCCACAATTTTTCTCATCTTCGATATCTATATATCCGACAAAGCAATCTTTTGAATAAATCTTTATTTTATCATTTTCATATCTTACAGAATATTTGCCTGTACTGATTGTGTTATCTGTACATTCTTGAACATCTTCCATTTTAGATTTTTCAAATGAGAGTACTTTATATCCCATTCCCGGAAGTTGACAATAAACAAGTACTTTTAATAAATAATAAGAAGGCTCTGTAATATATCGGTTACCTGCAGAAGTTTCTTCTAAAATATTTTCCCGACTCTCAAATTTTTTTCTTTCCAAAATTTCGCAAGTAATTCCAGGAAATTCTATATTTTCAAATGGCGAAACAACATCAATCACCTTATATCCTTCAAATTGTTTTACATCCGTATTAAAAATAATCACTTGATTCATTTCTAATTGAAGTGATTCAGCAATTCGTTTGACTATAAGATTCTCTATATCATCACAAATTTCATTTGCCTCTTTGAGTCGATGTGAAATGTCAATTGCAACAGAATCAGATACACATCCTGCCATACTATCATGAGCTTGACATTCAAATAGTTTTTTCCAAGCTTTAAAAAGAAGCCTGTTGCTAATAGAGATATTAAGCGAATTTGCAATAACCATCAATGGTTCTAAACGTTTGATCAATTTTTGTTCCAAATGAAAAATCTTTTGTTTTTGATCCAATCTGACAGAGCTAATTGTTTTGTGAACTCGAGCATATTTAGGATCATATAACTCTCCCTGATATAAAGGAAGATTTTTCTTTTGAATAATTTTAAAAAACTCTTCATAACTAGATGGAACATAATCATATTTTCCAATTTCATTGATTTTTTCTACTTTTTCATGAAAATCAGTAATTATATTTAACTGATCGTTACCAGAAGGAATAATTATATCTTCCTCATCAGCAATAGATCGAATAAAATCAACACCTTTATCCAATCGACCATTTACATAGTCTAGGTTTGGTTCTAACAACATACCAGTTCCATAGCCTTGCGGAAAATTAACAGCAGTTACTTTACTACATCCATTAAGTCCTTTCCAAATGAAATACGGAGTATTTACATGTTTATCAAAATTAATTCCTCGCCAAAAAATAAATTTATGAATCCCCAATTCATTTAAAATAAGAGGTATTTGCGCGTTAAAACCAAAAGTGTCTGGTAAATATCCTATATCCATGGGTATCCCATACTTTTTACTTTCAAAACATCCAATCATCCCATTGCGAAGAATAGCTTCTCCCGAAACCATAGCACAATCTGTTTGTGTGTACCAAGGACCAATATATAATTGTTTTCTTTCTACCAATTCCTTTACATCTTTTTTCCTTTCAGGGTATAACTCCAAATAATCATCAAGAATTGAAATTTGTCCATCTAAAACAAAAGATGCCTCTGGATGTGATAGAAGTTCATCTATCACATCCGTAAATAGACCATCACTCAAACTTAAGGCATCCATTGATGTAAAGTACCATTCTCGATCCCAATGCGTATGATTGACAATATGTACTTTAGTCATAATTATCTAAGAATTCCATTCATCTTCATCAAAGCTGTCATCTACTGTTGCTGATTCAACTTTACCAGCATCTGAACTGCGAAGCACGGCAGTTGCAATTGCTACAAAGGCTACTCCTACAGCTATAGACGCAACATAAATAGGCCAATTTTGAACAGTAAACCAACCATAGAAACCACTAATTGGTGCTTGATTAACAGCCCCTAAACCAACTGCCATAGCCGCTCCAATAGCTGATCCAATAACATTAACTGGAATGACTTTTAAAGGACTTTCTACTGCGAAAGGAATCGCGCCTTCACTAACTCCAACTAATCCCATAATAACTGCAGATTTACCAGATTCTCTCATTTCTGTATTATATTTTTTCTTTGCTAGTAAAGTTGCTAATCCTAAACCAATAGGAGGAATAATAATAGCTACTTGAGCTGCTGTATTAGGAGCATAAATTTCACTTGTCAACAATGCCATTGCAGTTGTTACAGCCGCTTTGTTTACTGGACCACCTAAGTCGAATCCAACCATAGCTCCAACAATTGCTGCCATTAAAATCTGGTTTCCTCCACTTAGACCATTCAACCAATTTTCTAGGCCAACATTTAATGCAGCAAATGGTGTACCAATGACATATTGTACTAAGAGCAAAGTAATTAATGTTCCCACAACTGGTACCAAAAACACAGGAACAATTGATTCCATAGATTTTGGCAATTTTACTTTATCTCTAATTAATTTACAAACATACCCTGCAATCAAGCCTGATGCTATAGCACCTAAGAAACCAGCATTTAAGTTTTTAACTAACATACCTCCAACTAAACCTGGAGCAATCCCAAGTTTATCCGATACAGAATAAGCAATAAATGCTGAAATTACAGGAAACATCAATCCTAAAGCAGTTCCCCCAAATCCATCAATAGTATATAAGAATGCTTCTAATCCACCAGCTTCAAGATGCGATGCATCCCAAATATCAGTGATTCCCATAAAAGATGCACCCACACGAGAAATCGCCATAATAACAGCCCCTGCAATAACTAGCGGAATCATATATGAGATTCCAGTCAGCACGTGATTTTTTATATCTAGCATTAAATTTTTCATAATTCTACCTCTCCTTATTTATTTTAATCTACCAATGCTAACGCATCATTAATTACTTTTTCAGCATCTTTTATTGGTGCTGCAACTGGTACGCGCAAAATTTTTTTATTAGCAAAGCGTTCTTCATTGCGAACTTTTGTATCAACTGCAAAAATTACAACTTCTCCTATTTCACAATCTTTTTCAGTCAATTCATTATCAATTCCAGTAGCCCCTTGCGTCTCTACTTTAATAAGACATTCCATTTTTTTAGCAGCTACTTTTAATGCTTTGGCTGCCATATAAGTATGTGCAATTCCGGTTGCACAAGCTGTAACAGCTATTATTTTACGTTTCATTCCTCTTCTCCTTCTTTGGACAACAATTCTATAATTTTATTTGAATCTGTTTCACTCTTTAAATCTTCAACTAATTCTTCATCCATGAGTTTCATCGCAAGTTCAGATAATATCTTCAAATGAACATCTCCTTGAGTTTCTGGTATCGCAAGCATGATTACCAACTGAACAGGCTTTTCGTCAAGTGACTGCCACTCCACATTTTTAGCTAATTTCGCATAAGCAATCGTTGCTTCTTTAACTGCTGCACACCTACCATGAGGTATTGCTATTCCATTTCCAACTCCTGTTGTCGCATGTGTTTCTCTTTCCATAACTGCATCAAAGAAACTCTTTTGATCATTTACGTAACCATTTTCATACAATAAATGTGTCATCTGATTTATTACATCTTTTTTTGATGTAGCCTCTAAACCCAAAACAATGGATTCTATATTCAATACTTCTGAAATTCCCATATCACGCACCACCTTTTAAATATTGATAAATATCTGCTTTATTTGACTTCAGTAAAATTCGTTTATTCCCACTATCTATAATTTCAAGTAAATTATCATAGATATTTTCCAACTGCTTTGGTGTTTCATCCTTTATGCAAATAAAGAATACAAATTTTACTCGCTCCGTTCCCCACAAGACTTCTTCTTTTAAACGGACAAAAGTAATTACTGATTTATTAACCCATTTTGTGTCTCCATGAGGAGTTGCATATTGTCCAAATGAAGTAAAAGATAACCTTTCTCTTTGTAGAGCGGACTCTTCAATTTCTTTTTTTGCATATCCATACTTTACAAGTTTTAGACAGATTTTATGAATTGCTTCTTCATATGATATTGCTTGCAAATCAACCATTACCATTTCCTCATGAATAACATTGGAGAAACTAGTATTCCGAACATTTTTTTCCTTGTTCTCTTCCATATTTTTGATTTTTTCCTTAATCTTTGTAATGTCTTCATGATTCAAAATTGGATTAACAACTAAAACCGGGCGTTGGTTTAGCTGAATATCAACAGTAGAAATAATTAAATCTTCTTCAATCTCAGTATTCATCAAATCTGGAATAGACATAATTCTTTGAATCAGCAAGGAAGGAAACTCTCTTCGAATTTTCGCCGCCAATAATTGAGATGTTCCTTTTCCTGTATTGCAAACTAGAAGTACTTTTTTTTGAGTAGCTTTAATTTGCTTTTCTTTGAACATTTGAATATATATTGCTAAAAACGATACCTCTCCATCCGGTATAGAAATGCCTGACATGCTTTCTATAACATTTTTTAGTTCAACCGCCTTATCAAATGACATAGGATAATTTTTCTTCACATCCATCATAAATGGATTCATAACAGGATATCCTTTTGAAATTCGATCCAAAGCCAACAGGATATGATTTACAAATCCTTCTAATAAAGCAATATCATATACATCAACAACTGTAGAAACCAAATTTTCTATCGTATCATAACTAATATTTTCTTCAGAGTGAGTATATTGAATTGATTTTACCGTATATAATTTAAAATTTTCATAAATGTATTGCTGCTCTTCTATAGGAATATAAACATTACATTCTTTTTCTAGTTGAGAAATAAAATCTTCAAAATCTGAATCCATCAATACCTCACTTGATTTTTCAATACAATGATTTCTTCTGATTCTTTCCAAACATATAAATACATTCATAATCAACAGATGGAAATCTTGACTATCTAAATTCATGTTTGTTTTTCTTATGTGGTCTTGGAGGACTTTTGTAATTTTTCCTATAGAAGCTGTGTCAAAATAATTGTTAAGATAACTTGGTATTCCACTGACTTCTAACACTAAATCTTGTTCTTGTTGAATTACGTGCCATTCAATCGAGAAAAAAGCATACATCATTTTCAAAATGATAGTTCTTTTTGTTTTCTCATCTTCAACTACAATTGATCCTTTGCCACGAATTTTTTTAATGTGAATGCCATAATAATTCAGTATTTCTTCTATTTCGATCATATCTTTCTCTAATGTTGTTAAACTCACATACACCATGTCAGATAATCCTTGCATAGTCCAATGAGCGTCCATAGATAAGATTGCAAAGCATAGAAAGCGAACTCTTTCTTCTTTATTGGAAGGAACCAAAACTTTATTGAGATTCTGCAGCATCTCCAAAATATCTTGATTTTTTCCTTTGAAATAGACACCTATGCTCTGTTTTCGAATTAGTTTTACTTCTGTATCCTGAAAAGCACTCTGAATCTTTTTCAGAGAATGAGAAACCGTTTTATCAGAAAGTCCAATTACATTTGCAATTTGAGAAACAGTCATAACTTTATGCTCTAGTATCAATTTAATTATTTCTATTTCACGACTCTCTATTTCCATACGCTTCATCCTCCTGACATAATAATACTGAATTTATTTTTTTGTGAAAACCCTTACTTTTTCGGTAATGATACGGAAAAAAGTTGAGTTCCTTTTTAATCATTTACTCATAATTATTACTCTGTAAAGAGAGTTCCCTCTTTTACCTAAATAACTTATATATAAAACAACCTATATCAGATTAATCGTTTTATCAAACTCTAAACAAATCTTTTTTCTTTCTGTTTTACATTTTTAGTTCAATAAAAACAATACATACCCAATAAAATAAAAGGTTTATTTCATTCTATTTTTGTTATTTATCAAATTCCATTTGCTCTCCTGTCTAAAAAATTTTAATTTCTTCTAAAACAATCATCATACCAGAACTATTTGCTGTATCAATGACCAAATCTCTTTTCGGAATAATGAATCTGTAGTTGCAAAAGCATTGATTTTGTAAAGGGGAAACCGCAAATAGTTTTCGTAAAAAGACCTTAAAGGTTTACACCTATAAGTTTTTTTCTGTGTATCTTGTTATATTTTGGCAATTCTTCCCACGATAATGTAATTTGAGAAGATCGCGGTATCGATAGTAGCAAAATGATAAATCTATTTATTCAAACTCAATTTTGTGTACTTTTAAATCCATGCAACATATACATTATATGGTTATTTATACAATTATTTCTTGTATTATTTTATATTCCAAATCATTTATGTATATTATGTACTCATTTTGGAGTCACTGTGAGTACACATTGAGTATAAACCATTTCATTCTAACAATACATACAATTAAAATATTGTTTCACTCAATTTCTAACATTTGACTCATCAATTGTTTTATTATTTCTAAATTTGTAGAAAACTCAATATGACTCGCATATTTATATTTGCGACAATAATTCTTCCATAAATTCTGCAATGTTGAATCTTCACTTATTGAGCATAATATTTCTTCATAATGCTCTAATACAGAAAGTGTCTCTCTTTTTCTACATGTTTTATCAAATGCCAATGATAAATCATTATAGTTTATTGAATCGTTATAACGATCAAATAAAGTCGTTACATCATAAAAATCACGCATACGTGTATTCAACAATCCTCTAGAAAGAATTGTTTGAATTTTTTCTGCAAGTATTGTCTCTAAATTATATGACCACAGTTGTATTGATTTGTCTTCTAACAACAACGGATATTCATATCTTACTTCTCTAGGTGTAATCACATCACCTGTTGATATATCTATTTTGATTGGTACTATTAAATTTTCTAATTTTGCATCCATATGAATTCTTATTCCTGGATACTCCATATTGTCCATGATATCAGATACATCATTTAAGATAAATTCAATGTGATCATCAAGAGAAATATCTTTAATTTCATTTACAATCCTTGTGGTTTCTTCTTTGGTTAAATCAAAATTACGTATTGTTGTATCAATATCCATAGTCGATCGCATCGATATACCAATCATAGAAGTAACCAAGATTCCACCCTTAACAATGAAATCGTCTTTATATTTAGAATACGTTATTCTTTCAAGAAAACGCTCCATCATATAAATACGTAACAAAGTTATAGGATCCGATCCATTTTGTTTGGCAACATTTTTAATTCTACCTTTTATTTGTGCTGGAGTTAGATACATTACAATAAAACCTCCATATATTGTCTAATTATCTTTTCAATTCGAAATGCTTTTGCATACACCATTAAACGATTAAGATCCTTATCACTTCTTTGTAAATAAGTTTTAATCGCCATATTAAAATCCTGAATTTCGAAATTACGTCTACTTCTCACTAAATCACAAATTGTTCTTTCCAAATCATACATTGGGATTTCATGACCAAATTGATTTGTGATTGTAGTCTTTCCTAAATCTAAAAGTTCCTTTTTCACTGTATAAACCTTATAACCAGAGTTTGTTAAAGCAGAAGGATTATATCCACTATAAATTGTAATACAATGCACAAAAGGTTCTCGATCAACCAGACCATAATAATATAAGGCATCATCATGAGAAATAACTCCTTTTGGACAACGCTGTGACAAAACATAAGCTTCATCTTCCAACACATCTTTTGAAATATAAATACCTGGGCCAACTTTTTCCATACAATTCCTTTTTATAAAATTATAAATAGACTGTCTCGATACATTCACATTCTTTAATTCTTTAACATTCAAAACCTCAATTTTTTTAGAATCCATTACTCCTTCCATACTCTCACCACCTTTTACATTCTTGCTAATATTATACTTTATATTAGTAAGAATGTAAATTGACTTCAATTTATTTAATTATTCATATTCAATAATTTATGTGTTCATTTTGTACTCACGGCCAAAAACAGTATACAAAAAAACCCTTATATAAAGGACTTTTGATGTTTATTGAATTATTCAAACTCAATTTTATGTACTTTTAAATCTATACAGCATATACATTATATGATTATTTATACAATTATTTCCTGTATTATTTTATATTCTAAATCTTTTTTGTATATTTTGTACTCATTTTGGAGTCACTGTGAGTACATATTGAGTACAAGCATTTTAATATCTAGCACTATCGCCATTAAAGAATGGGAATGAATCAGCCTAACACGATAAAATATGCAATGGTCAAAAATTTATCAAAGATCCGTTGTTTAAAGAAAAATCATATTTTTTTGGCCAAAATAGAAGTTATAAATAATAAACTTAAACAAATCATTCCGCAGCATAAAAATGTTGTAGAGAATCCATATATATCAGAAAAATGTCCAACCAATGGAGAAATAAGCATGCCTGTTACAGCAATCAATAAACTACGTAAAGAAAGAATCGTACCACGATTTGTATCTTCTATACTCTTTTGAAGACATGAATTGTATGAAATATTATTAATGCTCATTAAACTTGCACAACAAACATAAAGTAGCCAAGATAATAATATATGTCCTTGAAAAATAGACATTATTATAAATAAAGTAACTATAATAAAAGGCAGTTTTCTAACACTAAAGTCATATCCTAGTTTAGAATTAATTTTTTGAGCACAAATTCCAAATACCGATTGTGAGAACATTACACAACTGAACATAAAACCAATTACGTTTTCAGTAATGTTATGTGACTTTAGTAATACAGAATAATAATCCTCATAAGGAAGGAAGCATATTGCTAAAATTGCAGGTAACAGAATCAAATATATAACTTTGTAATTTAAAAAATCAAAACCACGAAAAAATTGAAAACACTCCTTAGGTTCTTTTATCTGATTGTTATTGAACATCCGTGTTTCTTTAAATATAAATATAAAAATAAAGCATATAATTTGTATAGCGATATCAAAGTAGAATACAGTAGCATAGCTATATCTAGCTAAAAAGCCACCAATTATACTGGACAATCCGATACTACAATAGAACAATATTTTATCGATGCCCATATAGTAATCCATTTTATCTGGACAACATTTTAAAATAGACTCACTAAAAATACAGTCAGCAGTTCCGGATAAAAACGCAAAAGAGATTCCTCGAATGATAGAAATTAATAAAAAGGAGTTATATGAACATGTAATAAGAGTAGAGATCAAAAAAGCAATTAGTGAAACCTGTCCAATATAAGCACATGTTTTTCTACCATATTTATCAGAAAAAACACCACTTGGAACTTCAAAAATAAGTTTTGAAATCTGATACACTGAAATAATAAATCCAATTTGTGTTAAAGACATATTTTGTTGCTTTAGAAAAAGCGCATAAATAAAACTTAACGGTGATAAATTAGTCAAAAAATCAAAGATTAAGAATAAATATATATTTTTTTTATACTCCATATGCATTTTCCTCCAATAAATTTTTGCGAATAATTCTATTAAAAAAAAACAATCATTCTGTCCATATTTTTCATTGTTGATATATTTAAAACATTTTCCACAAACAATATTATTTATACACGTTTTAGATTTATTTTTCAAGAAATATTTCTTGTTTAATGTGTTTTAAATTTGTAAAAAGAACACTTGTAGCATAAAATTAATAATACCTTTCAATTTTATAAGTATTAAAAATGACTTTTTTACTCATGACAAACGACTCTTTTGAACATTTAAAAAAAACAATAGTTTTTCATTGATAGCAAAATATTGAAATTCAATTTTTTGAAGAGCGGATCTATGATAAAATCGAATATATATTATAAATATTTTTTGGAGATGAATGTATATGGTAAATTGCGGTAAATATATAAAAATCAATCGATATCTACAGAAAAAATCAATATCAGAATTATGTGATGGAATATGTACACCTTCAACATTGAGTAAAATAGAAAACAACAAAAGTAATATTAATCCTAAAATTATAAATCAGATATTAGAAAGATTGAGCAATATCAATATTGATATTTTAGAAGCAAATACAAATCGTCTTAAGCCTTTAACAGAGTTATTTATACAAAGACTTATGTTAAATTTGGATAGATCAGATTTAATGGCAAAAATAGAGGAGGAGCAATATAATTATCTTCATTCAGAATATATTCTCTTTTTTTATATTGCAAAACTCTTTTCTAACTTTGATTTATATCATATAAATAATAAAGATATTGATGAGGAAACCTTAGATTTGATAAGCGAAGTGATTGAGTTTGGGGATTTTAACGAGTTATATTTTTATAATTTATTAAAGATTATAAGATACAAGAATACCAATAATAGACTCAGAGATTTCAAAAAAATTATTGATAGAGACAGATATGGATGGTTGAACTATTTTTATTGTGATTCCTTATTTCATAATGGGCACATAAACGAATCTTATATGGGCACAAAGAAATGTTATGAATTGGCCTGTGAAAACTGTAACATTAATCTAATGTATGGTTGTCTTCTTCTTTTGGGACTATGCTCTTTGGAATTAAGCAATTCTAATGAGTCTGTAAAGTATTTTAAAAAACTTGAAAATCTTGCTCCATTTATGAAATATGATATTAATTTTGTCATCAATTATAACTTGGGAGCAACTATGCTCGAAAAGAAAAATATAGAAAAAGCAAAATATTATCTAGAAGCATTAGAAGCAAATAAGTACGCTTTTTCGATTAGCTCTTTTTTTGTAGTTCATAAACTTGGATATTTATATACCGAATTAAAAGAATATGAAAAAGCAAATTATTATATTAATTGGATAAATGAATTCGTCTCAAAGCAAGATAGTAAAATATCAAATCTTTTAAAGAAGATATCAGATTCATTGACTATTAAGTTAAAAGATCCTAATTATTTATGTAATAAAAAATACCAAGAAGATATTGAGTTTATTTTTCAAAATAGCCAAAGTATATTTTCATATGGATTTCAGAAATTTTATCTAGCTGATCTAGAGGAAGTATATTTAATTCAAAGAAGATATAAGGAGCTTTATTATATATATAAAAACAGATAAACATTATATGTATGTGGTACTACGTCAAGAAAAAGGACTTATAAAATAGATAAATTTTAAATTCTA
>OHAY01001049.1_pt1 | contig 26938 bp, 26 predicted proteins | sample 1577191 | NCBI WGS metagenome assembly OHAY01 (sample SAMEA3541504, study PRJEB24748) | human gut metagenome | biome: human gut; feature: human-associated habitat; material: faeces | place: China | collected 2012 | reverse complement strand
AGGCATAGCCAGCAGATTTACAGTCTGCCCCATTTGGCCACTCTGGTAACTACCCAAAAGCTTTATGTCTCAAAAGCGAGTGCAAAGGTAATGCTTTTATTTGATATTACCAAATTTTTTCGGCACTTTTTTCTCTTTTCCTTCAAAAAATGTTCATTTTCCCCTATAAAATAGGTTTTTCCCCTCTCTTTTACTTTTTTACCCTTTTACCTTTTTACCCTTTTACCTTTACCACATGTCTTCTGCGGTGTTTCCTCGACAGCCTTCTGTGCTTGTAATGTTCATACTTCTTGATGGCAACGAATACCGTGAGGGCAAGGACTACGGCTAGCAGGAAGATAACGATGCCGCCGCCCAAATTGTCGCCCTTCACCTTCGACCACATATCCAATACCTCGGGAGTATGGTCGCCGGCATCATGAATCATGGCGCATCGGGCTACTATGCTGCTGTCTGGATACATGATAGGGTTGAGATGGGCATTCCTGCCTTCCTCGCCAAAGAAGTAGGCCAGATTTACAGGTTGGGGATACGCCTCAGCATCGCTCATAGCTTCTAATACCTTCTTGCCTGCCACGCTACTCACATATCCTGTAGTTTCCATATTGGCGAGTGCCACGTCTTCCTGACAGAGATAGTTGATGAAATAGGCGGCAGCCTTCGGATTGCGGGAATATTTAGGGATTACCCAACCGTCGAACCATACATTGCTTCCTTCTTTCGGTACTTCATATCCCAGTTCTACACCCACTTTTCCGGCTTCTTCAATAGCCCAGACGGCATCACCGCTCCAGGTCATGTTGAGATAGGCTTTGCCTTTGGTCATGGTCTCCTTGCCGAAGTCGGCTTCCCATCCTTCAATGTTTGGCTTCAGAGCTTTCAATTCTTTCTCTACTGCGGCTACGGCAGCGGGTGAATAGTCGTTCATCAGCTGTGGTACGGTCACCTTGCCTGTTTCCAGGTCTTTACGGTGTGCCCAGATGAGGGCGGTGCCATAGGAGTCGCGGTAGGAATCCTTCATCAGGAGTTTGCCCTGATATTTTCTGTCCCATAATGTTCCCCAGGTCTGTGCATCTTTTATAGGTACGTGTACCTTATTATATAAGATGCCACAGGTTCCCCACATGTAAGGCACGGCATAATGGTGTGCGATGCGCCCATTGTTGGAGGTGGCATCTATCTGCTCAACAATGTATGGTGATACGTTGCTGATATAGTTGGGCGTCTTGCCGAAGGCGGTGTCGATAGGTAGGAGAAGGTCTTTGCGGAGCATGCGCTCGATGATATATTCTGACGGGCATACCACATCGTAGTCTTCATGACCTCGTTCTATCTTGCTAAGCATCACCTCATTGATGTCGAAGGTCTGGTAGATGACTCGGATCTTCTTGCCGGTCTGTTGTTCATACCATTTCGGGAAGTTGGCAAGAACGTCTTCATCTATATAATCAGCCCAGTTGTAAACCTTCAGAATCTCCTCACGGTTCTCTTTGTTGTAACAGGAAGAGAGCGGCAGAATCATCAGCAGGCAAAGAAGAAGAAAGACGATGGCCTTAACTCCTTTTACTCCACTGACTCCTAATAATATCTTGTTCTTCATTCTCATTTCTTCTTATTTTTCTCAGAACGTTTGTTGATGATAATCAGCATCACCAGTACCAGTACGAAGATGATTGTGCTCAGCGGACGAAGTTCTGGAGTCAGTCCTCCCTTTCTGGCATCGGCATAGATGAATGTGGAGAGGGTTTCCAGACCTTCGTTACCTATCGTGAAGATGGTGACGGCGAAGTCATCGATACTCATCGTGATGGCAAGCATGAAACCGGAAATCATACCTGGCAATATTTCAGGGATGATGACCTTGCGAAGTGCCTGCATCGGAGAGGCGCCCAGATCGAGTGCCGCCTCATAGAGGTTCGGATTCATCTGCTTCAGTCTTGGCATCACACTCAGGATAACGTATGGCAGACAGAAAGTGATATGCGAGAGTACCACGGTAGTATAGCCCTGCGGAATGCCCAGCGTGATGAAGAGCAGGAAGAGCGAGATACCGATGATGATGTCGCCGTTGAGTATCGGAATGTTGTTGACAAACTGTATGGCATTACGTGCATAGCGGTTTCGCAGGTTGTAGATGCCGATGGCTGTCAGGGTTCCGAAGAGCGTGGATACGGTTGCGGTAATCAGGGCGATGGTTACGGTATTGACCAGTGCCGCTGTGAGCGAATGGTGTGTACCTTCGGCAAAGAGATTCTTGTAGAGCTGTAGCGAGAAACCCGTCCAGTTGCCCATCACCTTGGCTTCGGTAAACGAGAAGATGATGATGATGAAGATAGGGGAGTAGAGTAGCAGTAGGAGCAACCAGAGATAGCCTTGGCAGAATACTTTCTTCATCATATCCTTACTGAATAATGACTGCATCATCTGATACCTCCTTCCTGTTTACTGCCATCACCTGCGATGAGGGTGGAGGCGCCGATGAGGAAGAGCATGATGAGCGAGAGGGCTGCACCGTAGTTCCACATCGAATTGTTGATGTTCTCCTGGATGGTGGTACCGAAGAGCTTGATGTTGTTCATCGTCAGCAGTTCGGAGATAGCGAAGGTAGAGATGGTTGGCATGAATACCATCAGGATGCCACTTGCTACGCCCGGCATGGAGAGGGGCAGGATGACCTTATAGAACTGCTGCCAAGGCGATGCTCCCAGGTCTTCGGCTGCTTCGATATAGCTGCGGTCCATCTTCTGCAGGGTGTTGTAGATAGGGTAAATCATGAATGGGATGAAGTTGTAGACCATACCGAACAGGAGGGCGCCCTCACCCAGCTGAAGGTCGGCAAAATCGAAGAGGGCCACGGTGGCAAGTGTGCGCACCAGGATGTTTACCCACATCGGCAGAATGAAGAGCATGACGATGGTGTTGGCATACTTCATCCTGGTTTGTGTCAGAATATAGGCTGCCGGATAGCCCAGCAGAATGCAGAGCAGGGTGTTGAGAAAGGCGATGCCTATCGAATACACAAAGGTGTTGATGGCTTCGGGGTGTGCCAGGAACTTCTGGAAGTTGTAGAGCGTCAGGGCTCCGTTCTCATCGGTAAATGCGAACACTACGATGAGAAGCAATGGCAGTACCACAAATATCGCTGCAAAGATGGCGTAAGGTATCGACCAGCTTTGTCGCGAAGAGATAAACTTGATAATGTTCAATTTATAATTGATAATTAGGAATTAATAATTTTTATTCAAACGAAATGTTCTCCTGAGGAATGGTGATAGCCACATGATCGCCCAAATCCCATACATCCTGTGTATCAGCATAGAGCTTCTCGCCCCAGTCGGTATCGATGGTGAGATGATAGTGGTCGCCCTTGTAGAGAATGAAGCTGATGTCGCCTGTAAAGGTTCCTTCGCTCTCGTTGTCGAAGAGTTCTATCTTGTTGAAAGGTACGTTCACCCGGATGGTTTCGTTTCCGTTTTCATCGGTCTGAATCTTGTCCTTCATTTCTGCCGGAATCTCCATCTGGTATTCGCAGCCCAGGAATTCTATCGTTCCGTCGCCGTTTACCTTTGCATCGAAGGTGTTGGTGATGCGCTCCTTCTTCATGATGTGAATATTGTCGGGTATCACGCTCATTCCTATCGTCTGGCCTACTTCGAAATGCTTGTAGTTCTGGATGAGAAATTCGTAGCCCTTCTCGGTTTCTGCCAGCATCTCGTAGTGTACTCCCTTGAAGATGGAAGAGGTTATCTTGCCCACAAACTGGGCATGGGCGGTATCGGTGGAAACTTCGATATCCTCAGGACGTATCACGACATCCACTTCCTGGTTGCTGCCGCAGCCCTTGTCTACACAAGGCAGTTCAGTACCTGCCACATTCACCAGACAGTCGTGGACCATCGTTCCGCAGAGAATATTGCTCTCGCCGATAAAGTCAGCAACAAAAGCATTGGCTGGTTCGTTGTAGATATCGGTAGGTGTACCTATCTGCTGTATCTCTCCCTCGCTCATCACTACGATGGTGTCGCTCAGGGTGAGGGCCTCTTCCTGGTCGTGGGTTACGTATACGAAGGTAATGCCCAGGCGTTCGTGCATCTGCTTCAGCTCCAGCTGCATGTCTTTACGCATCTTGAGGTCGAGTGCTGCAAGCGGTTCATCAAGGAGAAGAACTTCCGGTTCGTTGACAATGGCACGGGCGATGGCGATACGCTGCTGCTGACCGCCCGAAAGCGAGTTGACATCACGATATTCGTAATCACTCATGTTTACCATCTTCAGGGCACGTTTTACCTTCGGCAAAATCTCTTCCTTCGGTGTGTTCTTGAGTTTCAGACCGAAGGCGATATTGTCGTAAACGTTGAGATGAGGGAACAGAGCGTATTTCTGGAATACCGTGTTTACATTTCGCTTGTAAGGAGGAAGGTTAGTAATATCGTTGCCGGCGATGGTGATGATGCCTTCGCTGGCGGTTTCAAAACCTGCCAAAAGTCTCAATAATGTCGTTTTTCCGCATCCCGAAGGACCCAGAATGGTCATAAATTCGCCCTTTCTCACATAGAGATTGATATTGTTGAGGGCTGTTTTCTCGCCAAATCTTTTCGACACATTCTTAATATCTATGATATGCTGTGCTGTCTTGTTCATTTTTGTTGTAAATTTGCGTGCAAAGTTACGCATTTTTCGATAAATATTGAAAGAAACAAAGAAAAAGTTGTATCTTTGCAAACGTTTTGTAGTATCTGATATACAGAACTGAATAATTGTTGAATAAATATACATACATGATTGTTACAATAGAATGGATGGAGGAGTGGTTCAGACGGTTTGACCACGAATATTTCGGGGGAAAACTGCCTGTTCCTGAACTCGGACTTACTCATGCCAAGACTCGCTTGGGGCAACTTGCCTATAAGCGGGCCTCCAGATGGGGGCGCACCAAACTCTACGATTTCAAACTCTCCATGTCTACTTATTATGATATGACCGACAGGCAGGCAAAGAGTGTCTTGCTCCACGAGATGATACATTACATCATCGGTTATACGGGACTGAAAGATACTTCGGCTCACGGGGTTGTGTTCAAGGGGCTGATGGATAAGCTCAACAGCCAGTATGGCTGGGATATCAGAGTATCGACATCCACCAAGGGGTGGAAGGTAAGCGAAACCGTAAAAAGCAGAAAAGAGAAGAAGGGACCGCAAATCTATCTGATGCTTGCCATCGAGATGAATGATGGAAGACATTATCTCTCGAGAGTGAATCCGAGTTTTGCCCGTCGCATCGAAAATCAACTGAAGACGGTCAGGGAAGTGGTTTCTCATCAGTGGTATACTACGATGGAGAACTATTTCGAAGACTATCCGCAGGTGCGCAGTTTGAGAGGAAGGCGCATCTCGAAGGCCGATTTCGGAAAGTTGCTTAATGTTCTCACTCCCTTTCAGCTGTAATGTCAGATGAATGTATAAGAAAAAGAATAACCAAAACTCATTAAAGATATAAAATGAAAGAAACCTGGAAAATGATAGCCCTGCTGGCAATAGCCATTGGAGGACTGCTGGCTTATGCCTTTATTCCAGAGCAAGTGGCTGAAAACATTCCGCTGAAACAGATTGGAATGGATGCGCTCACCGGTAAAAGCGAGGCAGAGCTTGCTGAAGAGGAAAAGGCTGACAGCATGATAAAGGAACCCGTGGATACGGCGGCGCAGCGAGTACTGATCTTCGGCGACTCGATGTCGGAATATCTAGGTCTGCGACTGGCTGATTATGCCAACAAGAACGGTCATAAACTCACCTGTATTACCTGGGTGAGTTCGGGCACCAGAAACTGGGCTGCTACCGATACCCTGCAGCATTATATCCAACGTATTAAACCTACCCATGTCTTTGTATGTCTGGGCAGCAACGAACTGTATACGGCTGATATGAAGGGATGTGAAAAACGCATCCGTGCCATCCTGAGCAAGATTGGTAATATTCCGACGATATGGATCGGTCCGCCAAACTGGTGTGAGGATAATGGATATAACAAACTCCTCCGTGAGGTGATGGGACCACGAGGCTATTATCCTAGTTACAAACTAACCTTCGAACGCCAGAAAGACGGCCGGCATCCGACTATGGCTTCATCTGCCATGTGGATGGATAAGATTATTGAATGGATGAATAGCGGACATTGTGTGCATCCGTTCCGTTTGGAGATGCCGGATAAGCGTGACCGCAGATACAGACAGATTACCATCTTGCCTCCTGGAACCAGACATAGGGTTGACAGCACGGCTATGAAGAAGGATTCTCTTTCTATGCCTGTTGAGGGAACTGTGCCTGAAACCCCAGAAAGTCCTGCTGCAACCAAGGAATCTGCAACTGCTGGAAAAACGTCTCCGGCTGCTGCTGACAAGACGGTTCCAGCGGTAAAGCATGTAAACCATAAAGACTCCGTATAAGAAAGAGTTCAATAAATAATATCTTCAGAAAAGACAAATGAATTATTCAACATTCGAAATAAGTGCCTTGTGGCATTGGATAGAGCGGCTGTTTGTTTATCAGGCAGATTCTCCGCTGATGATGGGCAGCATTCCGTTTGCGCTGCTCTTCATCTTCTTCCTTGCCATTTATACCCTGCTCAAGAGCTATTCGCGCACAGCCATGATGATGTATGTCATCTGCTTCAGCCTTTTCTTTGCCTATAAGGTGAACGGAATGGTGATGTGGATGCTGCCGCTTACGGCTTGCATCAATTATGCCGTAACCCAGGAAATGAGACTGCATGAGGGAAAGGCGCGCAAGGCGCTGCTCACCTTCGTGGTGCTTGTAGACCTGGCTCTGCTGTGCTATTTCAAATATACCAATTTCATCATTGGCGATGTAGTCAACGAGATGTTCAGCACCAACTTCTCGTTGCAGTCTATCGCTCTGCCTGTAGGTATCTCGTTCTATACCTTCCAGGCTATCAGCTATGCGGTAGATACCTATAAGCGCAAGTTTGATATGGAGGTAACGCTCCTGGAGTATTGCTTCTATCTCACCTTCTTTCCGCTGCTGATGGCGGGTCCTATCACCCGTGCCGCCAATCTGATACCCAGACTGAAACGAAACGAACAGGCTTCCAGCAGAATGCTGTGGACGGGACTCTTCCTCATCATGCTGGGACTGGTCAAGAAGAATATGCTGAGCGATTATATAGCACAGTTCAACAACTGGGTGTTTGATGCGCCGCAAACCTTCTCGGGTTTCGAGAATCTGGCAGCGCTCTTCGGCTACCCTGTCCAGATCTTCCTCGATTTCTCGGGATACAGCGATATGAGTATCGGTGTGGCAGCCATACTGGGTTTCTATCTGCCCGACAATTTCTATTTCCCTTACCGTTCACTCTCGGTTACCGAGTTCTGGCGTCGCTGGCACATCTCGCTTTCCTTCTGGTTCCGCGATTATGTGTATATTCCGCTGGGTGGAAACCGGAAGGGAAAGGTGCGCATGTATTTCAACAACTTCCTCACCATGCTGGTGGCAGGCTTATGGCATGGTTCTTCCTGGATGTTCGTCATCTGGGGTGCTCTTCATGGCTTCGGACTTGTGGTGCATAAGTTCTTCAGCCGTCAGTTGGGCATAAGCATTCCCCGTACGCTGGCTGGCAATTCTCTCAGCTGGCTCATCACCTATTTATATATATGCTTTGCTTGGTCTTTTTTCCGTGCCAAGGATTTGGGTGTGTTGGGGAAGATGTATGATAAGGTGGCAAATGATTTCAGCATCGATTATTTGGTGCCTTTCTTCCATGCCCGTCCTGCCTGGACGCTTTGCATCATAGGTGTCATGCTGAGCTATCTCTTTACCGAGCACCAGTATCACCGTCTTCAGGCGCGGTTCATCCTCCTGCCTTGGGTGGCTAAACTGCTGCTCTTCATCATCTGTCTGCAGATGGTGGTGGAGGTTTCCCAGGAGAGTGTACAGCCGTTCATTTATTATCAGTTCTAGTTTCGATGGTTAATATTAATATATATATTTGAAGTAACAGACAAAACAGAAAAATTGTATGAAGAAACTATTATTCTTTTTGCTCCTGACGACGGCTGTCGTCGGTAGAGCACAGACATCGCTTGACTTGCTGCCTGTAGGCACCGAGGCTCCCGACTTCACGATTACTGACAGTAAGACGGGTAAGAAAATCTTCCAGCTTTCAAATAAGAAGACTCAGAAGGATAAAGACGGAAAGACGGTTCCAGGTGTCTGGACCATGCTCGATTTCTGGGCTTCCTGGTGTCCAGACTGCAGAAGAGACATGCCGATGGTGAAGGCTATCTATGACAAATACAATACCAAGATCCAGGTAGTGGGTGTTTCTTTTGATACCGATGAGGCGAAGATGAAGAAATATCTGGGCGATAATCAGTATAGCTGGTTGCAATACTGTGAGTTTAAGAAATGGAAGGAAACTAAGATTTCCAAGGATTATCACATTTCGTGGATTCCTACCTCTTATCTGATCAATCCGGAAGGTAAGGTTGCATTCTCTACCGTGAAGGCGGAGGAGATGATGAAGAAACTGGATTCGCTCGACCAGGCTGGAGCTTTGAAACCTGCTCAGGTGCAGACTGCTCTCAAGAAGGTGTATAATGAAAGCATCGATCCGATGGCTCAGATTGATGAGGCTTTGGCTAAAGCTAGAAAGAATGGCAAGTTTGTTATCTGTCAGGTAGGTGGTAACTGGTGCCCATGGTGCTTGAAGTTTGCCGATTTTGTAGAGAAGAATGCTGCGGTCAACAAGATGGTGAATGATCATTTTGAATATATTCATGTGAACTACAATCGCAGAAAAACTGCCGGTGATGCGGCGGTGAAGAAGGCTGAGCAGCTGATGAAACGACTGAACAATCCTCAGCGTTTCGGATTCCCGGTCTTTGTGGTGCTTGATGAAACCGGAAAGGTTCTCCATATCCAGGATTCCAGTTTCCTGGAAGAGGGTAAGGGATATAACGAAGAAAAGGTGCTCAGATTCCTGAAGAGCTGGACACCTCAGGCTATTAAAGGATAAAGAAAGAGGGTGTGTCATTAACTTATGACACACCCTTTTTTCTTATTTGTAGAAATCTTTATTTTACAGCTACCTTTCTGCCGGCTACGATATAGATTCCTGGACGCAGGTTAACCTGGGCAGGAACACCGGCTGAAACGGATAACTTGGTGATAAACTGGCCTCCGATACTGTAAACAGGAATCAACTTGGATTCTGCTGATACAATCGTGAGTACACCGGCTGCAAAACTGATGCGGATATTGTTCTGGGCGGTTACCTGACTGATGCCTGTACTCTCGCCAGCACCAATCTGACCAACCTTAAACTTCACACCATCCAATAAGATCTCGCCATCACGGTCGGTTACCCAGACATACATTTCATTTGCTGTCTGGTTTAATGTAATGGTGCGAGTTGTAGACTCACCTGCCGGTACACACATATATTCCTCTGCGCTGCTTGAGCCTTCTTTAAAGGTTGGCTTCGTGCTGGTTTTGCTGGTGTAAACGTTTATCAGACCGAGATATTCGCGCTGGCTGTCATTCCTGATGGTAATATCAAACGAATTGTCCATTTTAAGCCGGATAGCCTCGTTGCTCTTTAATTCTGCCGAAAGCTTATTGCCATTCAGCGTAAGCGATGTGGAAGTAGCTTCCAGTTCAAACGGAACAACATTCTCCATATAGGCACATACATCCCAGTTCTTACCATTATCAGTACTGTAGATTTCGTAAAGAACGGTAGTGCCTACAGGGAAGGCATAGTTGAGGTTGAAATTAATAAAGTCGAGTTCATATCCTTCCTCTGGATCCATCGCATTAAATTTTAACTTGAAACTCTGCGTGATTGGCGTATATGAACCGTCATCTTTTCTGATACCAAGAGCAACTAAGCCTTCGAACTTATTGTAGGTAGGATTAGAAAATACAGGTGTTACCATTAGCGAGAATTTCTCTGATGCATTCTTGCGCTCGCCCTTGATGATGGTACATTTTCTGTAATCTTCATAGGTATCAGCGTAAAGAGAATGCTCTTTTACCAGCGGTTCATCCTTGATTCCGTTGTCCGGTGCAATACCGATGATGACAGAGCAGGCGCGGTTATAGCCGTTAGCCGATGTGCCGGCACCTGTTCCACGGACTGCAGGGTCGAGGAGGGTGATGTCGAAATAGCCATCGCTGTAGCCTGACCAGCCCCAGTTGATGTGATAGAGACCTTCTCCGTCAGAACCATCGCATACAAACTGGTGGCCGCTTTCATCAGAAGCAGCACCGCCATAAAGGATAGGGCGCTTGGCCTCCAACTCCCGGTCGAGAATCTCCTTCCATTCTGCGAGCGTATAGAATGAGCGGTAAACCTCCTGCAAGAGGTCAGCATCATATCCGAAATAGGTTGACATATCTTCTGGGAGCACCCATGCACCCGAAGAATCTCCGTAATCCATCTGTACTGCAGCTCCACAATGGAACATCAGTTTGGCTACTGCATTGGCTTGAGTGGTATTATATTTTCCTTTGGTGTAGGTTGGGAGCATGTTGTCCCAGTCATATTTTTCACCCTTGCTGATGGCTTTTACCTTGAGCTTATGGGTTGTGGTGGTATAAGCGGGAATGGTAGCCTTCAGCTCTTTAGGATACTGATAATACATCATCACCTGTGCCATGGCTGTAGCTACGCATCCTGTAGCACTCAGCTTAGAATCTTTATATTTAGGACACAGTTTATTATAAGGTGTCAGCTGGTCCCAGGCAATATCTCCCAAGAGCGGTGCTATCTTTGATTGCTGATAACGGCCATCCGTCTTCAGCGCTCTCTGTTCAGCCAGAATCTTTCTGGCTTTGGCATCACCCTGGGTGAAGGCTGCAACAAACTTCTGATAAGCTTTCAGAAACGCTGCACATCCTTCTGTCTTCATCAGATTCTCAGAGTTGCCATGAGCCGAATAGCCTACAATCTCCGGCAGTTCATCATCACCCGAAACGATGGTGAATCCCTTGTCGGCTCCGTTGTCAAAAACATAATAGCTGGTAGCTGTCTCTGCAGAACCGCTACTGTTCTGCTGATATTGCTTTCTAGCCTTGCTTACCTGCTGCTGGTCCATTATGATGCCTTGCAGGGCAGCCTGGCGCTCGGCAATAGCTTGTGCCTGTTGGAAACTGCGAGGCCCTGCCCATGCCAGAACCTGAAAGAGAGTAAGGCCTACTGCCAGTAGTGCCGTACGCTTTATCTTCAACATCGCTGTATGAAAGTTGCTCTGTTTCATATCGTAATTTTATGCATTACAAACCTCTTGCTTTCAGGAATCCGGAAGCATCAGGCTTCTCCATACCTGTAAAGTCGGTAAACATTTCCATCTGGTCCTTGGTGTTGCCACGGCTCAGAATCTTATCACGGAATGCCTGACCAACGGCTGGATCCAAGGCACCATGCTTAGCAAAGTAGTCGGCGATGTTCACAGCCAACACCTCTGTCCAGAGATAGCTGTAATAGCCTGCTGCATAACCGCCGCCCCATACATGGTTGAAGTATGATGTGCTGTAGCGAGGAGGAATCTGGGTGTTGAGCAAACCGATGTTGTGGAGCTCTTCCTTCTCGAAGGCACCTGCCATATAAGGTGAAGGCACCTCTTCTTCGCTAATCTTGTGCCATGCAAGGTCAAGACAGGTAGCAGCCAGATTCTCGCCCAGTGAATAAGCGGTCTGGAAACTGATGCTCTTCAGCATGCGCTCTTTCAGATCGGCTGGCATCGCAGCACCGGTCTCGGTATGACGGGCGTAATGGTCGAATATCTCAGGAATAGATGCAAACGATTCGTTAAACTGGGATGGCATCTCTACGAAATCGCGGGCAACGGCTGTTCCTGAAAGGGTATTGTACTTGCAGTCGGAAAGGATTCCGTGAAGCGCATGACCGAACTCATGGAACAGGGTAGTAACCTCATCCCATGTGATGAGAGATGGCTGACCCTCCGGTGCCTTGGCATTGTTGCATACATTATATATTATAGGCAACTGGCCGCGCTGCTTGCTCTGTTTGGCAAAGGCGCTCATCCATGCACCGCCACGCTTGGTAGGACGGCGGAAGTAATCGCTGTAGAAGAGGGCGATTGGCTTGCCGTTCTTATCGCTTACCTCGAATACTTTCATGTCTGGGTGATAGGTAGGAATATCCTTGCGCTGCTTGAAGTTCAGTCCGTAAACACGATGGGCGGCATAGAACACACCGTTCACCTGTACGCTGTCGATGTTGAAGTATGGCTTAATCTCATCATCGGTAATGTTGAGCATCTCCTTCTTCATCTTCGCAGAATAATAGAAGCGGTCGTATGGCTGCAGCTTGAAGTCCTTGCCTTCAGTCTTCTGTGCATACGTTTCTATCGCCTTGGTTTCAGCATCAGCCTTAGGAGCATATTCCTTGATGAGCTGCTTCAGAAAATCATCCACATTCTTGCTGTTCTTAGCCATCGTCTTTTCGAGCGAATAGTCGGCATAGTTGGCATATCCCATCAACTTGCCCTTCTCGGCACGCAACTTGGCAATCTCGGTTACGATAGGGAAGGTGTTGAATTTTGGGTTAGTACCATCGGCACGGTGGATGCTTGCCATATACACCTTCTTGCGCAGTTCGCGGTTCTGGAGATTGGTGAGGATAGGCTGCTGGGTGGTGTTGATGATGACGATGCAGTAAGGTGCCTTGCCTCCGCGGCTCTCAGCATCTTTCTTGCATTGTGCAATGTCAGCATCGCTCAATCCGGCGAGCTCTTCCTTGCTGTTCACCCAAACCACGGCGTTATTGGTTGCGGCAGGAAGAAGGTTGCCCCATTCCTGCTGCAACTCAGAGATGCGGGAGTTGATCTGCTTCATGCGCTCCATCTTCTCGGCAGAAAGGAGGGCGCCTGAACGTACAAAACTCTTATAGATAACCTCAGTAAGGCGCTTGTCTTCGCCCTTGAGTTTCTTATATTCGTTGTCGTAAACATACTTGATGCGCTCGAAGAGTTTCTTGTTGAACGAAATCTCATTATCGAGCTCGGTCAGCAATGGGGTAACCTTCTTTTCGGTTTCGGCGATGCCCGGAGTTTTGTGGGCGCTGGTGAGACCAAAGAAGATGTTAGTCACCTTTTCGAGCAGCGCACCGCTCTCCTCATAGGCGAGGATGGTGTTCTGGAAGTTAGGCTTCTTCTTGTTGTTTACAATCTTCTGGATGTTGGCACGCTGTTCCCTGATAGCCGCTTCGATGGCTGGCAGGTAGTCGCTTTCCTGAATCTTGCTGAAGTCAGGAGCACCGAATGGAAGACTGCTCTTTGTTAAAAGAGGGTTCTGACGGTTACCGCCCGCAGTCTGTGCGAACGATGAGGCTGGCATCTGCAGGAGTGCTGCGGCCAAGCCCATGGTAAGGAAAGTCTTGTTAAGTTTCATTATGTTTCTTTGTTTATATTGATATTATTCTGCAAAGATAATCAATTATTTCGGATTACCGCATTTTTATTCATATTTCTTATGGAAAACCAGCAGACAGATGGCTCCTGCCAATGCCATTGGCATTCCGATAAGGGCAGGGAAGTTGTATCCCAATCCCATAGCAACAGGAATACCACCCAGGAAAGCGCCCACGGCATTGCCCAGATTGAAGGCACCCTGAATGCAGCAGCCGCCCAGCATTTCGCCACCTTTGGCATGCTTCACGATGAGGAACTGCTCAGGCGAACCGATGCCGAAAAGACATACGCAGCAGATGAACATCAAAGCTACTGATATCCATCCGAAAGGAGCGAGGAAGAAGGTGAGCAATAATGCAGCTGCCGCCAGAAACTGGAGATAACAGGTGAAGCGACCCGGCTTGAAACGGTCGGCAAGCAACGCACTCACCTGATTGCCTACTACCATTCCACCGCCAGCGAGAATCATCAGCAGAGAGATGCTGGCTGCGCTGAATCCGCCCTCCAACTGAAGCAGCGGCGAGATATAACTGAACCAGCAGAGGATGCCGCCATTGCCCAGGAAGGTGGCGGCGATGATGAGCCAAGGAGCCTTGTTGCGGAGGAAACGGAACTGTGCCTTCATTCCCTTATTCGGCAACGCAGCCACGTCTGGAACCCATCTGTGAATCATATACATCGTCATGATACCGAGCAATATGCAACTGACAAAAGGTACTCGCCAGCTGAAGGCATGACTCAGGAAGGTGCCGATAGGTACGCCCACCAGATTGGCTACCGGCATTCCTGCGCACATCATAGCCACCGCCTTGGTTCCCTTTCCCTCCTTTGCCATCTTCACTGCCACGATGGTAGCTGTTCCGAAGTAGGCACCATGAGGCAAACCCTGAATGAATCGGGCGCAGAGCAACAGCCAGTAAGTTGGAGCTACGGATGCGATGATGGCTCCGATGGTGATGATGGAAGCCAGGAACATCAATATCTTCTTGGGGCGATACTTGTGCATGAGTATCAGCGAGAAGGCACCGGCGCATACGCCCAGTGCATAGATGGAGATGAGGTGGCCTGCCTCTGGAATGGATACGTTCATGTTGTGGGCAACATCGGTAATGATACCCTCGATGATAAACTCAGTCATGCCCAGGGTGAATGTACCCAAAGCGAGTGCAAAAAGTCCTTTTTTCATTTGTTCTTATGAGTCAATATTATCCTTAAAAAATAGTTTCTCTCTTATTTTATGTCTTTGTAAGACAATAGTTTCAGAAATTCGTGTGCAAAGTTACTCATATTCCCTTTATCCTGCAAGTTTTCTCGCAGGAATATAGTAAAGATTAACAGAAAGTGTGGGGTGATTTTTTTTCTCTGATTTATTGCCACTATTGCCACTCAGAATATAACTGTTTGATAATTATTGATTTAAGCGTGGCAATAAGGGCTTTTTCTATTGTCACCTATTGCCACCTATTGCCACGCTAGGGCTAAAAACCGGGAATTCTCAGCGAAAAACACAGAATTTTCAAAGAAAAACACGAGATTATTGGAGAAAAAGTACGAAATTATCGGAGGAAAAATATAAAAAAGGAGAGGAAATAAGCAAAAAGAGATGAAAAAGTCTACTTTTTCAGCATAAAACAACTGAGTGTGTCTACCATTTCAGTTCATAAAGATAAAAAGTGTCTACTGAAATAAAGAAGAGTCAGCTGAAATCAGAAAAAGTCAACGCAACGTTTTGCCCAACTTTGCCCAAAGCCTTGGGCACGAATGCCCGAGCTAGTTGGGTATAAGTACCCAGGCTCTCGGTCATCCGTGCCCATCGTTTTGGTCATTCATACCCATCGTATCGGTCGCGCGTACCCATGTTCATGGTCATCCGTGCTCATGTTCGCGGGCACTATTTCAGTATGTGGTTTAACGATTTTAGTTGCCCACTTTTAGTTTTATTTGTAAGACGAGTTGATTCCGTTAAAACTTATTTATAATTCACGTTGACTTTCCTGAAACTTAGTCATATTTTTAGTTGACTACCTTAATAGATGTCCTGTGGTTTCATCTATTCTATATACATGTTCTCCATTCTCAAGCCTTTGCTGTTCTATATTGATGTGCCTCCGTCTGTTCTCGAAAGTGGATTGGGGTGTTGATAGATATGGGAAGGGGTGCTGGAAGAACCGGAATAAGTTGTTGGAAGATATAGGATAAGTTGTTGGAAGATATAGTATCTGTCGTTGGGGAATATACTATCGTGAACCGCACAACAGCTGTTGTGCGCTTGCATATCAGCTGCTGTGCGAATGTCCATCAGCTGTTGTGCGCTCGTCATCCACCTGTTGTTCGGTAAGTTTATATACAGAAATGCGTCTGCATTTTTTGTTTATGTAGCGAATCTTTTTATTTCGTTTTGCTTCCAAAGAACTTCATATTTCTATAATTTTACAGTTTCTTTTTGATGTTATTTTTCGAAACCGCTGTTTCGGAAATGGCGGTTTCGAATGCAAAGGTAATAAAAATGCCTGAATGTCAGCTTGTTTGTTTGCTAATTTAAGTTTTTTTATTTGTTTTGATATTTTGCGTATTTCCGAAACTGCGGTTTCGGATTCTGATTTTTATCTTCTTTTAAAGTTCTACGAAAAATCAATTCTTTTGATCTTTTCTTTCCTCATTTCTTATTTATTTTGCTTTTTCCTTTTCTGTTTCGAAGTTTTGCCGTACTTTTGTACCGGAATAGGAAAGAAAGATAAATAAGATGAATAGACGAAAAATGAAAACTGGGTCAATGGTGATGTTGGAAGCATCATTTCTTGTGGTGGTATTTTCTATGGGAGTACTTGCTCCTGCCATTGCCCAGAACGGACAGAACAGGAAGCCTCGCAAAAAACTGAAGGAATTACTGATGAAGGCAGATAGCCTGCGACTCCAGTTGCGACAGTCTGCTGATAGGGGACATATGCTCCAATGGGGCGACTCTCTTCTCATGGCAGAATTAGGCAAAAGTAAGATGAGTGAGAAGAAAAAGCAGAGGTTCATGAAGCATTATGCCAAGATTCAAAGACGCTTGAGCCTCTACGATCGCCAATTGTTCAGAGGAGATTCCCTGCTGGCAGCCAATTATTACAAGATAAAATATGATACCACCTACATCTCTCGTCCTCATGCCCGATGGACCATCAAACTGAGAGGCAATCTTTCTGGAGCCGATTTGGAAACTACGGCGAAGACGGATGGAACGGAAACCCATACCAAGGTGATGGCCGACTGCCGTGGAACCCTCTCTATGGCAGTGGCTTACCGGGGATTGGGACTTGGCTTGGCTGTGAACCCAGCCAAGCTGGTCGGTAAAAATCAGGACTACGAGTTCAATCTCAATTCCTATAGCAACCGCTATGGCTTCGACGTAGTCTATCTCTCGTCCAAGACATTCCATGGTCATCAGAAAGTGGGTACCAACGAGATAGATGTCCATAAGGGAGAAATCTCGCAGAAGGCTCTGAATCTTAATTTCTATTATGCCTTCAACTACCGCAAATTCTCCTTCCCGGCAGCCTTCAGCCAGAGCTACATACAGAAGCAAAGTGCCGGAAGTTGGATGGTAGGCGCCAGTTTTGACGGTTCCAAGACGAAGGTGAAGGGAATGACTATCCGCCTTAACGAGTTGGCACTCGGTGCAGGCTATGGATATAATCTCGTTCCATCTTCTCATCTGCTGTTCCATCTGTCAGCCTTGCCAACTATCACGGTGTATTCGCATGACTATACCAAGATGAGGGCTGAAGTAGAGGAGGGGAGTAGTGATACAGAAATCCCAACCGTTCGTAACAGCATGAAATATCATTTCCCGTCTGCTATCATTACCGGTAGAGGTGCAGCCGTCTATTCCTGGCGCAACAAGTTTGCCGGTGCCACTGCGGTTTATAATTTCTCTGTAGCAGGAGATGAGGATCACCTGCAGGTGAAGAGAAACAAATGGCGAGTAAGAATGTTCTTCGGATTCCGGTTCTAGGAACATACTATAGCAAATCGCATATCAGTTGTTGTGTGGTAACTTTACAAAAACAGAAATGCGGCCGTATTGTGCGGACGCATTTCTGTTTTTATAACATGGCTGCAACTCTGCGAATCTGCTTGAGCTTTTAACCAAAGCATTATCTTTCCGGGCAGTATGCATATTGTATTTCATCTGCAGTTTCAGGAGAGAATCGGCAGGAATATCTAATGCAGCCTCAAACATCAGAGCCGAATTTGTGGTAACAGGACGTTTGCCATTCAGAATTTCGTTAAGTACGGAATATCCCATACCGATGCTTTCCGCAAATTTTCTTTGCGAAATGCCACGCTCCTCTAATTCATCTTTCAAAACCTCACCAGGGTGAGTTGGGTAAAAAACATCAAATGTCGTTTTCATATAATATATGTTTTGTTACTTGCAAAGACAATGCAGACGAGCGCAATGAAGGTTTGCTTTCAAATTGCCGAGTGCAGCTTATTTTATGCAAAGGTAATATTATATTATTTAGTATTCACTATATTAGCGAATAATTTTATGAGTCCACTTGAAAAAGTCATTTTTACGAAAACGTGCCATTGATTGTCAATAAGTTACAAAGACAAAAAATATGATTCGGGACTTTTTCAAGTGGACTCATTTTATGGATTTTTTATCTTAGATACGTGGATATGTAATATCTCATAAATGAACTTTTTTACTTTGTGGACCATTATGGACTTGTTTTATTCAATAATTTTTGATACTTTTGCCCCGAAATATATTGTTTTATGAACTAAAAAAAGAATGATATGAAGAAAAATAGGGGAATCCGCAAAGAAAACTTCGGAAATGTTTGGATGTTATCCGAATTTTTTCTATATTTGCAATCGGTATGCGACAGGGCAAGTTTTAATACTTGTATGAAGTGGATACCATGCAAAGAAGCAAGAAGATCTTGTGGACACGTGCAGGCAATACTGTTCAGTAAGTTGAAATCTGGTAAATTTGAACGTAGAATGAACGGAAGTTATTGTTTGAGCGAGTCTACACCAGTATATGGTGTGGATTCCTCTTTCATATTTTCTTTTCTACGGGTTTTACCAGAGCCTAACTTACAAGAAAGTGTGAAATGTAGGAGTTCGCACCATTCTTTTTCTATATGGGCAATAACTTAAAATAGAATTTAAAATGGAAAAGGAAACAAAAACAAAAGTTTGGAATGCCATCAAAGAGGGTGTACATTTCGTAGGAACTGTTGCTGGTACAATTATAGCTGTAGCAGGAGCCGCTAAAGTATTGAGAAAAGGTAAATGACAAAAATAATCTTTAAATTTTATAATTATGGATATTGAATATTATGTAGAAGCCTCACAGGCTAAAGAACAGAAAATTGTTGCATGGGGTTGTTTTGCTAGATGCTATTTCAATTGGGCAACAATTTCAAAAGGTAGTGCTGCTGCTTAAAAATGTAGTAGTTGTAAAAAAACAAAGATAGGCGAGCTTGTCTCGTCTATCTTAAAACTTATATTCTTATGGAGCAAGAAGTTAAAACTGTTGTTAGAAAAAGTATCCCTCTTGACAAAATATTTGCTTTACCTTCAAAAATGGTAAATATCAGGTATGCTAATAAGATATTAGTGGTTTCACCAGAAACTGCGAATTGGATAGTTTTACAAAATGAAGAACAATTGTCATTCCTTAATCTTTTGCATAATAACCAGCTAGGTGAAGCTTTACAGCATTTTTCTGGTTCTCATCAAAATGCTCAAGCTGTAGTTACTCAAATTATCGCAAGAAAATTTGAAAATAAAAAAGTACATTTTAAGCATGAAACAGGAACAATGCAGTTTTATCTAACAAATGGATGTAATATGCGTTGTCCTCATTGCTATATGTTTGCTGGTATTAAGAAAAACAATGAACTTTCTACCGATGAGGTTTGTTTAGTTTTAGAGAAGTTTTACAATTCTGGTGGTAAGGTTATTGTTTTTTCTGGTGGTGAAATAGCTTTGAGGAAAGATTTGTTGCAAATTATAGAGCATTCATACAATTTAGGAATTAAAAATGAGATACTAACAAATGGTACACTTTGGACAGAAGAGACTATAAGCAAAATAGCTCCAATGCTTTCGCGTGTTCAGATTAGTATTGATGGCTATTCGGAAGAGACGAATTCAAAAGTTCGAGGAAAAGGTAATTTTTCTAAGGCCCTTCAAACTGTAGAGTCTTTTTTGAAATATCATGTATATACAGAAATATCTGTAACTCCGTATCTTGATAAGAACTTGGAAGTTGATTATCCTAAATATGTTGAGTTTGCTAAGAACTTATATCAAAACTATGGAGATGTAAATTTTCTAGTAAAGTTTACCTTTGATATTTTGGAAGGGAGGAACATTGTTGTTACTAATGAACAGAAAAAAAAATATCAAGCTATTGTAACTGAAATATATGATGGTATTTATGGAGATTTTATGGATAAGCCTTTTATAAATTTTCATAAGAATGGTGGATTGGAAGACAATTGTGATTATGGAAATTTGGCAATTTCTGCTGATGGTAATGTCGTATTATGTCCAATTTTACAACAAATGAAACCTATAGGAAATGTTCGGAGCGATGATTTTACATCAATATTAACTTTGGCAAAAAAAGCCCGTGAACTAGCTAATGTCAATAATTTGATGCCTTGTAAAGAATGTGAACTTAAGTATATTTGTGGAGGTGACTGCCGAGTTAAGTATTTCGATGGCTTTAAAGAATGTAATTTAAAAATGATGGAGAATGCCAATAGGGAATGTAGTCTAGGAAATAAAGAATATTTTTATGATATGATGATACGTTTGAATGAAAAAATGTTTCAATAAGTTTAAAATATTATGTTTGACAAAAGTAGTAGAAAAATGTTTTCCACTTGCGTTAGCAAGATGAAAAGCGAAATGGAGATTCAGCAAGATGCTGTAACGTTGTGGTTGGAGAAAAACCAGACAAGAGTTAATCCACATGATGCAAAGCCTAATATTATAAAGGCTTGTGGTCAATGGTATGGTTAATTGTATTTGAACATAGTAGGTCCATAAAGTTGAATGATTTTATGGACCTATGTGTTAGCTAAATAAAAAATTCGATCATGAATACGGCATTAGAATATAGTAGGAGAATATATGTTTCAACTAATTTTAGTTGTAACCTTAATTGTGTGTATTGTTTTGAGAGGAATAAGAACAATATAGAATTTGATGTAGATGAAGCGGTCTCTATCTTGGAAAAAATGTTGATGGAGAAAACTGAACATGGAACTAAGATAAAGCTTCATGGAGGTGAACCATTTTTAGTGTTCTCTAAGATAAAACAATTATGTGAAACACTTTGGAAGAAACAATTTCCCGAATATTATCATTTTAGTGTGACAACTAATGGTACGCTGATTCATGGTGAAATAAAGAGATGGTTGTATGAGAACCGAGATAAGATAACTTTGAAACTGAGCTTAGATGGTAAAAGAAAATCTCATAATATAAATCGCTCTAATTCTTTTGATAAGATTGATTTGGATTTTTTTGTTCAGACTTGGAAGGACATTAGGCTTAATATGGTTATCACGCCAGCGACATTGTTGTATGTTGCTGAAAATGTAAAGTACTTACATTCGCAAGGGTTCAATCAAATATATTCTCGTTTTTCTTTAATGACAGATTGGAAAAAATGCCATTTGGAAAAGGAGTTTTATCACCAAATGTTGAATTTGGCTCAGTTTTATTTGGATAATCCAACTATAGTACCTTGCGAGTTTTTTAGTTATGACATATCGTGGACTTTGGCAGACGAAAGTTTTACGGCTCTATGTAACATCGGTAATTGTCGAGCTTTCGACTTTCAGACAAGAAAATATTATCCATGCCATATGTGTTTTCCGTCTGTTTGTGGTGAAAAAAAATCAAGTGAATTAGAACATATAGAGATGAAGGAAGACAATGAGCATAAAGAAGAATGTTGTATTCATTGCCCTTTCATCAATATATGCAAGACTTGTTATGCCGAGAATTATATCATGCGTGGTTCTGTTTCTCGTCGAGATACATCATTGTGTGGTTATCAAAAGATAGTCTTTGTGGTTCTATTTAAGTACGAGTATGCACGTATTATGAAATTAGAATCCCCTACACTTCATGAGGTGAGTAAGATGCAGGCAATACAGAAATGGTATCCAATGATAAAACTAATAGAGGAGAATTTGATAAATGGATAGAATGTATATAGATAGTCAGTCTTCTAGCTTCTATAATGATATGTTAAAGAAGTGTATGGGTAAAGGTCATAAGACTCCGAAGTATCTTTTCAATCCAAGAATAACCGAGGAGTGGAAAGAAGGGGGAACTTTGGTTGTTGGTATCAATCATTGGTGTATACAAAAAGGTTGTGAGTATTATGAAGATTGTGTTCTGAATAGTAACAGTAAGAAATATGATAAATTATGTAGATGGGCGGTTAGCGAAGTAGATGATTCAACTCCATACGATTTACGTTATACTACTTATGAAGCTTTTAATTGTTATTTTGGGGATTTCTTAGGCTATGAGTCTTTCAAGGAATTCCTACTTTATATTACAGGAACACAAGATTGTATGGAACCAGATGAGCAAAAAAAATATTGGAACCATCTTGCTTTCTATAATTACATACAGCATTTTACAAAGATGAGCCTTACTCATACAAGTATGTATGGGGTAGAAGAGGCGTTGTCTAAAAAAGAGGATGATGATTTTAAGGCTTTTTTGGATGTTCTGCATGACCTGAAACCTAAGCTCGTAATTGTATGGCATAAAGATATAAAGAATCTTCTGTTAAGGAAAATTCAGGAAGGAAAAATGCCAACAGGAAGAAACCTACAGTAGGTTGATGATCTAGGCATTCCAACCAAGAGTATGTTCAGATTTGTGTATAATGAAAAGAAATTGCAGAAGACAGATACGGCTATTATTCAATTTACTAAGACTTTTGAACAAAAGTATGGACGTATAGGGGAGCTTTCGACAGAGCAAGTTGTATTAAGGCTTATTAGATGGAATATGTTCAAGACAGAAGAAGATTTGGCTTTACTTACTCAATTTTCAGTTCTTTCTGATGATTTGAAGAATATGCTGGATTTTGTTGAGTGTTTTGCTTGGGATTCGGATGTGTTGAGCTATTTGGTTAGTCGAATTCAAGAGCAGTTAGGTATTAACCAGGTCTTGGAGAATGTACCTTATAACATCCTGCATTATAAAGATGATATTGTTTATTCTAATGTGCAGTTACAGCCTTATCGTGATATGCAGGTGCGTCCTCTTGTAGGTCTTTATCCACAAGATTGTTCTCATTATTCCTTAAAGAAATATGAGGAGAAGGACTTGTTAGCGTTTACTGGTCTTTCCTTTGATGGATTACGTAGTAAAACTTTTATCGATGAAAATGTGCTGGCGAAAGGCTTTGTCGTTTATATAGATGAGGAACATCCTGTTTCCGAGGCTTTCTTCAAACACTTATTTGATGGAAAGTTAGATAAAGGGAGCTTTTCTATGATAATAATGAAAAGTAGTGAGGAAAACGATAATAGATACTTTAATATTCTTAAAAAGTCTAATAGGCTTCATACGATAAAGTCTAGAGCTATAGAAAATGATGCTTACCTTTTTATTAAATTATCTAATTCTGTAGAATATAATAGACAGGTTCAAATAGAGAATAAAGAGCGTCGTATATCTAATCGTAGGTTGGCAAGCCTTATTCCTTCAAAATTAAATGTTAGTAGTTATGATAAGGTAGAATTAGAGCATAAGGTCATTGAGACAGGAACGCAACAGCTTGCAATGGAGAAACAAATTAAGCAGTTGGTAGAAGAAAAGATTGACGCAAATAAATATATTGTTGGGCAACTTACAAGGGTCATAAATAATGCATATAGATGTGGCTTACTATCAATAGAACCTAATAAAACGATAGTCTATAAGAGTGGTTTCGGGCTTAAAAAATGTTTCAATATGTTTTGTCGTGGAGTATATGATAAAATATTGAGTAATTATAAAGGGAAAAGAGGGGCGGTGATAAAGTGTCTCTTCGGGCATACATATGTGGATAAAGTGTCATATTCTAAAACTAAAAAAGAATTAATAAGTTCTAAATTGGAGGTTCAGGTCAAGTTAATAGAATTATGCATTAATTCTTCAAAAAAGGCAGATTTTGAAGATGCTTTTGAAAGAATAAAAAAATAAATAATTATAAGTGTTTGATAGCTAAATAGTTAGAAAACTGTGTAGATAATAAGCGTGGCAAGTTCTTTAGAAATTTGCTACGCTTATTTGTTTTTTATACTTTTGCACCAGAGTTAGTTAACGAAGTGGTTCTATGATAGCCTATAGGCAGTTTGAATGACTTCAAGTAATGAACTATTAAATTTGAATTAATTATGGTGACATAGCAATTCTCATTTCAATTATGAAGTTGATTCTTCACACCTTGCGAATGTGGAAATTTGATAAGGGCGGATACTGAAGATGATTAGTTTTGTAAGTCAATACTAAAGATATTAGGCTTCCTGCTATTCTTTTGTTTCCCCCAGGTCTTTCCACAACCAGCAAGGAACAAAAGGTAGCAAGGAAGCCTGCCTGCGTTTATGCAAATTTGCTTCCAAAGTTTATTAATCCATAAAAATATAAGAAAATGGATAGAATAGTTAACAAAATTGCAGGTCTTGGAGTACCTGGTATAATGTTAATGGTAGCAATCTCTATGACAGGATTGAGTGGTGCAGCAGCAATAACAGCAGCGTTGGCGCTGCTTGGTCCAGGGGGAATGCTTGGTGGGATCGCCTTCTTGTTGTTGGCTGGTGCTGTAACTTCAGCTTTAACAGAGTTTGGTTTTGATGCCTTGTTTAAGGCAGTAATTAAGAAACTCTATAAGAAAGGTGAAACCAAAGAAACAATTAGGAGGAAAATTGAGAAAGGACCTTGGTCAAAGAAACTTAAGGCAAAGGCTATCTCTGATTTGGAAAAGCTTTAGTATAAACGTTTAAATTTAAAGGCAATGATTGAAGACAGCACGATTTTAGATCTCTCGGATGAAGAAACCGAGGATTATGAGAACAATCCTGAGAATTGGGAAGAAGTGACAAATAATTCTATTGAAGATGCTTTGAATATGATGTTTCCCAATGGAATGGATGATGAGTAGGTGTCATAAAAGCTTCAGCCAAGCTGTTGGAAGTCTTGGCTGAAGCATCGAAATAAACCTGAGGTTTACTTTGTAAAATCATGATGGATTATGAATCAGATTATTATTCAAAACAATCAGATTGTGCTACGAGCTTTGGACAAATATTTGTTGAAAGATAATCGGTTTTCACGATTCTATTTGCAAAAGCAGAAATTTTCTAAAGCAAGAGCCTTTCGGAAGCAATCTGATTATTTAAACAATTTAATTAAAACTATTATGGCAACAACAAAAAGAAGCTTTGAAGCTAAAGTGATTGAGGTTAAGAATTTATCAACAGGTAAATATTTGCGTTATGTAAATATGAATAATGGTGAAGAGGGGATTGTTCCTGAATGGTGTATCACAAGTTTTGTGGTATTGCCTAATGAGTGTATAGATTCTGACGGACATGTAGTCGTTGGAACGATTCTGAAACTACGTGAAATGGAGGATGGAAAAATCTATCCAAGTACAAGCTATCAACATAGAGCAAATCCTTTGCAAAAACCATCGGTTCCTGCTAAGGCGAAGAAGATGAGCAAAGAGAGTTTATACGAAGATGCTCAATTATATCAATCGGTATCCCTTGATGAGTTGTGGAACATGTTTGCGGACAAATTGAGAAAAAATGAACTGACTGTAGATGCAATACTTCAGGCTATGGATGTGAAGAGTAAGTCCTCAGAAAAGGAGCAAAGTGCATACCTTGGAACATTGCTGGGGGTAAATTCGGTAGATTTAGGAAAGCAAGAAAACTTTCATCGTGAATTTAAAAGCTCATTTATGCACAGTGCCAATCCTCTTCGTAGTGAACGAAGTTTCCAAAATCAGCAGATATTTAAAGAGATTGTAGCATTTGGCAATAGTCATGAGATGGGTGATGTGTATGTTGGAGTAGGGAATGATGGTACAATACGTGGTGTTGAAGATGAACTATTGAATGAGGCACCTTTTGAAAATCGTGCAGATTTTCAGGCTGACTTCATGAATCAGCTGAGCCAAGCGATAGACAATTATTCGTTTGTATCTCAAATCAAAATGATTTGGTACAAAACGATTGAAGGTAAGTTGTTCTGCCGAATATCTATCCCTAAATGGGAGGGTGGCATTATTCTTTTGAATGGCTGTGAACTATATGTACGTGGAGATGCTGGTAAAAAACAATTGAAGAATGCTGATTTGATTAATTATGTATTAACGTGTTACCAGAAAAAGGTAGCATAAGAACCTTTTGAAAGGAGGACTTTTTAGTTGAACGCTTAAAAAATATAATGGTTATGTAAGTGTATTGTGAGTAATAACAAATAAAAGATAGAAATTATGGAAAAGAATATCAAGAAAAGAGTGTGTAGGTTGGCATTGGTATTGAGTGCCATGCTGGTAGTGTTATTTGGCTATTGGTTCTTCTTGAACCCTCATGGCTATTGGCAAAAGCAGAAAGAAGCTGAAAAAAATGAATACATGGAAAAGCAAATGCTTTGGCGGAAGTCGGAGAAGATGACAATGCAACAGATGTTGTCGGACATGACGCTAATGGCTAAGGGGGATTCTGTCAAGGTTTGTTGGCTAACCGGTCTCTCGCTTTCTGTTTATCGTGACTTCATTCATGGCACAGCGCACCCTACAAGGAATGCTTGGGCTGAGATGAGATATTGGTATATGTCTTTTCTCACCAATGGCAGAGAATGGATGGAGGAAAGAATTGAGAAGAGAATTTGTAAAAGTTTAATCTTCGTAGAATCAAGTCGATTTCAGGTGCAGAAGGATTCCTTGAAGGATTATCTCAATGAGAAACCTACTCATACGGAGATTGAATATGATAAGATGTATCCAGCTTTTGGTAAGCCTACTGATAAAGAGTTTGAAGATTGGAGAAAAGAGTATAAACGATTTCAATTGTTCTAAGGGGTATGAATGCAAAGATAAGATTGGTGTTGGCTGTAGTTTTAGCCTTGTGTTTCTTGGGTTTGTCTATAGGAGCACTAGATGTGGTGCCCAAACATATAGAAGATAGATTCTATGTTGTGGGTGTGGAAGGTAAATGGTCGAATTTAGTTTCCCTCTTGTTCTATGTCATGGCTGTAATGTGTGGCTTTTATGGTTGGTTAGTGTTTAGACATATAAAATATAAAAGAAGATATGGATAGAATTTTGGGGTATCTAGCTATGGTCTACATCTTTTTGCCCTGGCGACCGATAGTTGTATTGGTGGCAGCGATACTGTTTGTCAACATCAATGGTACGGAATTGTATGGATGGCAAGCTGGTTTGGCGCA
>OHAY01001034.1_pt1 | contig 27115 bp, 27 predicted proteins | sample 1577191 | NCBI WGS metagenome assembly OHAY01 (sample SAMEA3541504, study PRJEB24748) | human gut metagenome | biome: human gut; feature: human-associated habitat; material: faeces | place: China | collected 2012 | reverse complement strand
AGGATATTTTAGCTAGCAGCCATGCCTCTCATCCACGGACAATATCGGTAGAGCCAATATATCATGTTCTTTTCTGCACAAGACGCCAAATAGGAACAAAGGAAAGTAATACAATACACCACTCAAACAGAATACATCAGCAACACACCCTTTAGGGAGAGATGTTTTATTAAGCAAATATGCAGCCAACATCCCAATCAACAAAATACAATTTACGACCTTTCGTTCTTTAAAGTGACACGTTACTACCATAATACCGCCATACACTATCTCTATTAAAAATAGAGCAACGGTAAACCAATAACCTCCTTTCGACGGAACGAGAAATACCCTCCCCAAATTCCATAATGCATCCAAGCTGCCTTTGGTAACAACCTGATACAAACTCATTGAGCAAATTGTAGGTATAAACAATGTGTTGATTTTCTTCAATAGAAACACTTTAAATTCCGATAAGGACCATTTCTCGGAATCTTTATATCCGACAAAACCAGAGATAAAGAAAAACATCTGTAAAAACAACAATGTCAAAAATTGATGAATTCCTGTCTTTGGTGCATCATTGATACAAAACTGAACGATATGTGTATAGGCAACAACAAATATGCATATACCTCGCAATACATCTATAAAAACTAATCTCTGTTTCATAGTTACTTTTATTTGGTGCATCAGATATTTGGAGAGTTGTTTGTTAAAGAAGTGACATATGTTTGGCTTTCAGCCTACCTATGCTAAATATATCATTGCTCCTAATTCCAAATGCCCCATATTTTTACAAATTATTCAAGTATATGTCTGTTGATTTATCCATAAATCATAAAAAATCAAACATTTCTTGAAACCTTTAATATCCAAAATAAACACCTAACCATTTATAGTTTTCCTAATTTTTAATATTTTTGCAGGTACGCCTCCAACCACAGAATTATCAGGAACATCTTTTGTAACAACTGCATTAGCCCCTATTATTGCATTATTACCAATTGAAAGAGAACCTAAGATTTTGGCTCCTAAGCCAAAATAGCAATTATTACCAACGACAACAAATCCAGAATCGGGCTTCTCGGTCTTATTACCAAAAACGACCCCAGGCAATATAGTACAATGTTTCCCTATTTTAACGTTTTTCCCTACATGAATAAATCCTCCGGTATGATATATTCTCAATCCAGGACCTATTGTATCAGGATAAATTGTTATTTTTAGTTTAAATCCTAATCTTTTATAAAGAAGGAAATGCCATAAGAATAGTATTTTGTTTTTATGTTTATAAAACTCAACATATCTCAAATGACGAACATAATGAAACAAATACCAAACTTCATTATGTAGAATCCAGTCCTTAAAAGATGGTTTTCTACCATCAAAACGCTTCAAATCTTCTGCAAGATATAGTTTAAGTTCTTCTTTTGAACAGATCATTTTTATTTTCGAATTTTTGTTATTGTAAAAAGGACAGATCTTAATAAAGAAGAATGTTTAGATATAATCAGAACATATATAAGCCTCTGAAAAAAAGGCAAATATGATGCTCTATATCTCTGTTGAATAACACTCCAAATATCATCTTTTACTATGCGTTCAATAATCTGCTTTTTCTTTTTGCTATTTGTTTTAAACAACTGCAACAAATCAGATCTAACGTATCCAATAAATAAACGATTAACCCGAAGTTCTGCACCTTTAATTCCAGACATTAACCGCAAGAGAGTTTCATATAAAGTTTTGTATCTTGCAAATTTCTCTTCTTTGTATGAAGCCGTTAGAGAAGAGCCATTAAAGCAATAGTAATAATAAGAATTTGGCAAATATACTATCTTCGATGCTCTTTTTAAAAATTCTATTTGAAAAGGAATATCCTCTGACACAACCTTTCGTTCTGAAAGGAAACGAAGATTTTCGTCTTTAATGACAGAGTGTCGATAAATACTATGCCATACAGACATTTGATAACGTCGTTCTTTCTTTACAAAAGGAGCGGAAGCGACCATATCAAGCATAAAAGATTCAACAGCAGATTTTCCTTCTATGATTACTTTATTGAACACCTCATTACTTTCATACCATATACCACTCGATGATTCTGTCTTAAAGCCACAAAAAACCACATCTGCTTCCGATTTCACACCTTCTTTATACAGATTACAGTACATATCAGGACTAACATAATCATCAGAATCAACAAAAGCGACATATTCGCCAGATGCTATTTCAAGACCTGAATTACGTGCCAATCCTAATCCCTCATTTTTTTTGTGAATCACCTTAATGCGAGAGTCTTTGTGTTTCCACTCTTCACACATTGTTGGGACATTGTCTAGACTGCCATCATCTACTAAGATGATTTCAATGTCTTTTAAGGATTGACACAATAACGAATCTACACAACGATTTAAATATTTTTCAACCCCATAACAAGGGACAATTATTGATACTAAAGGTTTCATAAGCCCAACTTCTTTCTTAAGTTTTTTAACCTTGGTAAGACTTTAATAAGCCAAAAATGATTATTTCTATCTGTCTTTTTAATCCTATCAAAAGTTTCAAGCGTTACCTTATCAACTTCAAGAGGCAAAAATGAATTAGGTACGATCTTTATTATATTGGCCTGATTATCCACCTTATTTTTCATCTTTCTTCTTTGGAGATGGATATACATATACTCTTCTTTCTTAAGCTCATTATTTTCTTTGAAATAACGATATATATGCCCATTATCCCAAAGATAAACTGCTGGCTTATATTTTTCATAAACAAAGCCATGTCCATTATTTGGAATTTCTTTTCCAACATAAATGACACGAACAAACCTCGTGTTCCCAAAATCTATGTTAAGTGAACAATCCTTTGTAAATACACTTTTTCCTGCTTTTCGGTATAATGTGTATATATTATGGTCGTCTTTCCAATCTTCATCAAAACAACAAGAAACGTCTGAAGATAACACCTCTTTAAAAATAGGTACACCATGAAGGCTATTCATAAAAATACGATTATTTTCTTCAGTATTTTTATATATTGTCATGTGACCAAGACAAAACATTTTATCGTATTTATCCAAAAGGCTATCCGTGATGAAATTATCTAAACATCCCATAAGAACATCTGTGTCACAATGTCCCCAATGACTATATCCCTTTAAGAAATCACTATATATATAACCATAAGCAGGACGAAAATCACACAACTTATATGCTTTGTGCAAAGCTATCGGGAAATCAAATTTAGACTGAATTAAAGATGCATTATCTTGATAGCTCATGTGTACTACCCGGACATTTTGAGGAAAAGCATATTTTGTTCGTTCATCTGTTATCAACAACCAATCAAAATTATTATTATATGAACATGTTTTCAGAAACAACTGAAAATAGCTCTGTAATCGCCCAAAATGAGGGATTATAAAACAAACTTTATTTTTCATTTTTTCTCATTTATACTTTTTGTTAAACATGGTCCTAAACCTAAAATAATATATGGCAAGACTGCATAATGAACTCTTAATGTTCCATTGTACCATATAATTAAAATTGTTATTAAAGAAATCGAAATTGCGACATCATATAACCATTTATACTGATAGGGAGATCTTCGTTTCCATCTTCTGTTATAGATAAACATATATACAAAGAAAGACACGAACGTTATAATGCCAAGCCATCCTGTCTGTAAAAATACATTTTGAAATGTGAACAGGAAGTAGCACAAACCGCCATACTGATATGAAAAACTAAGATCCACACCAGGGGCCTTTGTCTCTGTTCCCGTTCCAAGTCCTAATCCAAATATTTTTTTTTCAGGACTATCAAAAAACATCTCAGATATTAAATAAGAACTTCCTATTCTCGGGAAGCCATATCCTGTGCCTGCTGTTTGCGAATATTCTATTGCATTATCTATTGTGCCAATAGAGTTTGATTGTGTTTCATCCAAATTTCGCAATGCGAATGACAAAGATAAAGATAAAAATAAGATACCTATAACGTTTCTAACATTTAATTTCTTACTAAACAAATAATTTATTAATATTAAAATAACAGAAACGAATATAAATTTTTCATCTTGAATAACAGCAATTGTAAATGACGAGATCAGGATGAACAGAAACTGTTTTAACGTAGCGACTTTATTATTATATGCATAAAAATAATAAACAATTAATATGGAACAAAAAAAGTTTTGTTCTGCTCCGCCAGTAAAAGCGCCATTATTATAATCAGACTTTAAGCCAAAAACAAGAAACTGAATTAAAGTACATATTAAATTAAGCCACTGGAATTTATAAAAAAGATCAAACATTCTATGGTAGTCATTTACCGTTAAATAAGCTGCAGCTCCAAAACACAAAGCCATAGGCATAATCTGTCCGCGAAATCCCATGAAGACATTCATAGGAGGAACCATATTTAAGATTACACCTATTAGGGCAAAAAAGGACATGATAATTATTATTGCCAATGCAACTTTTAATTTCGTTTTCTTTAATTGAAATGGTTTACAAAACCATATAAAAAGAGAAAAGATCTCGACTACATAATTAAAGATTTGAGAAAGATGAAAAGTTCTTGTTAAAAAGCCATGAAGTAAAAATACTATGACTGCAGCAAGTATCATTTTCCTCGGCCCTTTTGTCCCTCTTGTTATTAAACTAATATTCATTGATATTTACTTTAAAATATAACGATAAAACGCAGTTACCAACTTACTCGCCAACCAATAAGGCATGAAACGATTCAATTTGTTTTTCCATTTGCGAGCTTCCAAATCAGTTGTTGAAGCCCAAGAAACAGTAAAATGATGAATGCTATAACTTTTATCCAAAGAATAAATCATTTGATCTGTGACATTACTCTGAGGACAAAAATATTCAGGTGAATATGCAATACAATCAGATAATCTTTGAGTTTTGTTGTTAGCTATCAAACCATGTTTTGCAAGAATCTGAGTCTGATACCGCGGACAGGCAACAAGATTAAGACTTCCATCTTTATTATAGAAATCAAGAGTCTGGTATAAATCTAACAATTCCTTTAAATAGGGATGCTTTTGTTCTGCGCCATAACCTAACCCTAAATTAACAGAATATTCTATAGTTTCACCTCTCTTTACCCCTTTGGGATCACGACTTTCAAACCCACAGAACATTTTTTCAACAAGTAAGCTGTCAAAAGACTTTACCATCTCCACGTCAGTATCCATGTATATACCACCATATTGATAGACAACATCAATACGGCAATAGTCGCTTACAAAAGCCCATTTTCCTTCTTTATATGCATCACTCATATATTGATTCTTATGAACGTCATAATTTGACTCGTCCCATCTCTTTATCTCATAATCAGGGCAGTATTTGCGCCAAGAAGCAATACATTTTTTTACACATTCGGGTTCAGGATTACCACCAAACCAACAATAATGTATTATTTTTGGTATCATATATTCTATCAATAATGTAATAATTTACTTGCCATCTTATTTAAGCCAATAAACAAAAAGAAAAAGCCTATTTTCCACTTAACGCTTTTAAGTTTTAAGATTTCACTTTTATATAAAGATAAGCCGTTTAACGATTCGTTACGTGTAAGAACATTAAACATTACTGCCTCTGTAAAGACTCCAAATGCTGCTTTTTGTTTAAGATTGTAATAGTCATCGCTCAGTATCTCATCTAATTTCGAGAGATATTTTAGTCGCATCTCATATGTATTATGCGTATAATTACGGGTAATTGATTCTGAATTATTATAATAATGATAAAAAGCCTTCGGCAAATAAGAGACTTTTACATCAGGATGTTGAAACAGCTGAATCCAAGTTAATAAATCCTCACAATGATTAACACCATCAGGAAAGCGTATTTTGTACTTGTTGTAACAAACTCGCCGTACGAGTTTGTTACAACAGCTGCCATGCAGCTGTTGGAACAGTTCCTTCAATATCTCAGCAGGATCAAGCGATAATGGTTCCTGTTTTACCAAAATTTGGTTTTTATCAGTATTACTGAAAAAATCACATATCACGACATCAGCATCATTCTGCTTTGCATTAATATACAACTCTTCAAGCATTTTTGGATCTACCCAATCATCACTATCTGCATGAATGACATACTCTCCCTGTGCTAATTCTAAACCTGTTTGCCTAGCAGCACTCACTCCACCATTTTGCTTATGAACAGCTTTAAATCGCTGATCCATCTGCGCAAAATTATCAAGAATATTTTCTGTGCCATCATTACTGCCGTCATCAATCATCAATACCTCAAATTCTTTAAGGGTTTGAGATTTGAGACTATTCAACATTTTAACAACAGATGAAACAGAATTATATACTGGCATTATAACAGATACTTTTACCATAATCTCATCAACAATGATTTTATTTTTCATAAACATTCTCATATTCTTTAAGACAACATTTATTTAAAAATGTTTTTACCTTATTTTTGAACAAAGAAACACATCCTTGATATTGAGGAGAATAACCATACCGATCTTTACGCCATGGTGTCATGGCATGATATTTCCAATAATACGACTTTAAAGGAAACAGACAATCTTTGAACCAAGGCTTACAAGAATCTATATAGTGAATTATTACAGCATTATTTTTGTATGCAGCAATGTCATGCTTGTACCTTAAGGGTATGTTACGTCCATGATGAAGCCAATAAAAACTAAACATGTTGAATGTTATGGGTAATTCACAAATAAAGCCTTGGCACACTTTGTTTAAGACATCCTGTTCTCCGAATTTTATAATGTTTTTATTCGCAGGACTATTAAAATAAAGAAAACATTTCTCACGCACATTTCTTTTACGCCAATTGTCAAGATTAAACCAAACCAATCCCGCACAACCGTAAAAGGCATTATGTATCAACCCCAATCGTTTTTTATGTTCTTCTGCTCCTTGCTCATCTGTTGCCATTGCGATCCAATAGTTTGACATATCTAGCTGTTCTATATACTTTAAACTTCCTAAACATATCATATCAGCATCTACATATAGAATTTTATCAACATTTGGATACAAATCTGCAGCATAAAGTTTTAGCGAAGGAAATATTCCCCACTTACCACATACAGATAAATCTATATCCAAGTCTCTACCGTCAAGTATTTTGACGTCAAGTTCATGTCCATAACGACCTACAAAGTTGTTTAACTTTTCGTTATTAGTCTCAGATATATCTGTAGCTATAACATGAATAAAAAAATTCATGTCTTTATTATTATCAAAAATGGATGCCAATGTAGTAGCCACATGCGGCACATAAGCATCATTGGTAACAAAAAGTAAATGCATAACAATTAATGTTTTGTAAATTCTTTACACTTTTTAATCAATGGTTCTGCTATTTTCCACCAATCATTCTTATTTTTTGGAAAATTAGATTTACTGATTTTTCCAGATGTCAATGTATTGTGTATATTCAAACCATTCCACGTCAATACATTAAAAAGCCCAAGCAACCCTCCAAATCTAGACTTACTACATTCATCATCATTAGTTCTTTCAACAAAAATCACAGGAGTTCCCAATCCGAGACAAGGTAATCCACAATGAATTCTAGATGTTATGACACACTTAGCTTTAGCATACTTTTTAACTAACGACTCTGCATAATGTAATTTCTCTTCATTTGAAGGATAGTCTCTTTGTATCTCAAAATTATATTGATTAACATAGTTTGCATCAACAAGCATATCAAAATCAAAAATTTTTGAGTATTTCATCAAGAAGAAAGCATTATAGAACAATGCCTTTAAACCATTTTCTTTTTTCTTTATTGTGATCTTTTTTACTGAAGGATAGTGCAAAAACAAATAAATAAAGCTTTTAAAGGCCTCAATCTTATGATGAGCAAGCAATCCCGACGTTTCACAAAAAGGCTCAACTACATAAACATCGTCTCCTCTCTCTGAGGACTTATATTTTTCACCAAGCGTCAATGTCAAACAACCCGAGAAATATGCCTCAACACCTTTTTTCCTTAATAAATCAACAGAATTGGTGTCACGACATCCTATAGGTTCATGTTTCTTGAAATACTCTATACTTTCTTCACACATGAATTGTGGTAATCCACAAACATTTATATGCAATGCTACAAAAAGAGGTATAATCTGCTCAGAAGGCGGCCAATTCTCTGGATGGTTCATATACCAGCCATTCATTATCATCTTGACTTCTTCACCTTTATATTCTTTTAATTCGGTCTCTCTTTCTAAGAACAGATCAATACCTTCATCAAAGAACTGTTTAGCAGCTAAAGCCTGCACATAATCACCAATGTTCACTTTACCTTGAACACCAGTACTAACAACCATTAAACCATTCTTCATAATTTTATCTTATCTTTATATGAAAATGTCTATATAAACGATTCTTTATTTTAATTTTAATTTTATCAATAAATAGTTCTGGGTGAACAGAATACCACCTTAATAAAATTGGCGTTATTTTTTTAATGCCAACTATTGCATTAGGACGTATAATATATTCAAATGTATTAGATGAATGTAAGTGAAGATTTCTTTTATAGAAATGAGCATATAAGATTTCTCTTTGCTCAATATCCCCATTCTCGTTGAAGCCCACTTTATATAATTTATTATTTCTCTTTAGATAAATTATGTTATATAAATCATTACCTCTTTCTCTTTTCCAAAAAGGAAAACGCTCATTATCTAATGCATACATGCTAGTAGGATAGGCTTCATATGTATTAAACGTGTCAATAAAATTGTTTTTATATGCAAAATCGCAAGCTTCAAAACATCGACCATTTAATGAAAAACCGGACCACATCCTCTTAGGAAACATCTTATAGTAATGAGCCGATACACCATGAGGCAATTCATCGAACCAAAGATTTTCTGCATGTGTGAAAACATATTGATATCCTCCTTGTTTTCCACGACAATTAGAGGTCTGCCAAACTTCTTCATATTTAGGATCATCGGTACGTTGCAAATGCATATGACCCATTCCTAAAAAATAGTCAAACCGATTCAATAACTCATCGGTTAGAAAACTTCTTATATCTCCCAATACCATATCGGAATCACAATAGCCCCAAAAATCATAATTCTGAACATGATTCTGAAATATCTTATGATAAATCGGTCGGTAATCACATAGTTTATATGGTTTGTCTAAAACAACATGAAAGCCAAGGATTTGTTCTATCTTTTCCTTTACCTTCTCCAATTTTGTTTTTTCTATAATAATATTTGGCGATGGCGACTTTATGTCTTGATCTGTAACAATAAGGAAATCTATTGATGGATTCTTCACACAACTACTTAACCAATACTTAAACAATCCTGGGAATACGCCGAAATAAGGATGTATGAAAAGTATGCTATTTACCATTTGTAATCTTATTTAAAAATTCTATCCACTTATTTCCAACTTTTTCAATACTATAGTTTTGAGATTGCTCATAGGAACATTTTGAAATCTGTTCTTGCAAGTTGTTATCACTTACAAGTTTAATCATCGCATCCACGAATTCAGTTTCTTGACCGAACTTCACCAAGACTCCATTTTCCCATGACTTAATAAAATCATGAACAGAACTAAAACTATCATAAACGATAGGTATGCAACCAAATTGCATACATTCTAATAGGGTCATACTGAAACCTTCATAAGTGGATGTCATTAGAAAGAACTTGGCTTCTTTATACAATTCCTCTGGATGTTGCACTTTGCCAATGAATCTCATCCGCTTAATTAGAAGAGATTGAGCATAGTTCAAAACCATATTTAAATCAGGGCCATAACCAGCTACTATCAATTCATAATCATCATTCCTTTCTTCAAAACGTTTCCAAATTCTCATTGCTGAGCAAAGATTTTTTTGGGATTCTTCAAATCTAGCAACAATGAGAAATTGATTTTTCTTCTTACAAAGAGACAATGGGGATAATTTAAAAGATAAAGGATTGGGTATCGCCACAGCTTTCAAATCAGTTTTCTTTACGCCAATTTCATAAGCAAAGTCATCAATAAAACTATCTGACAACAAAACAAATTGATCTACATTATTATACATTCTCCTTCTATTTATCAAAGGTAAAGTATAACCTCTATACAACTTATGCAATTTATTTTTTATCTTCCATTTTATACTCTGATATAATGGTGAATAATGATAAAACTTCGGATTAATATGCATACAATTGACAGTTGCAATTGAACTATTAGTCTTCAGTTCACCCATGAAACGAGCTGTATTATCTTGCATTTGATCTTGATTTATAATAACATCAATTTGTTTCTGAAACAAGAAATCAGACAACATTTTCTTAAAGTTATTATAATCATCTGATTCTTTATATCGCATTTTTAAAGAATCATCAACGGTTTCATCATCATCTCCGCAATAAGCATAGTAGCATTTTATATTATGAGACAAAAAGAATTTTGCCAACAAAGATGTGACTCGTTCGACCCCTCCACTTGAAGGGTTTAGATTATTACAAAAGAAAAGAACATTCATTTTTTTAGATGTAATAATGGTAATGGAAATGTATATAATTTCCAATCTTATAAAGAAGTTTATCAAACAGGGAAGAGTATTTCTCCACTTCCCATAAATTTGTCATCTTGGTCTTTATTTCTTCATTGGCAAAAGTCTTTCTTGCCATCTTATAAGCTCTATATGCACGCACATAACGCTTTCTTAGCCAAGAGAAATGTACATGTTCAAACATGTAATTCAAAATTTCCATATTCGCGACATAGTTGCTTCCGTCTGCATCGTGAGTGTTTGTAACAACACCATCATGACGTCTAAAATAATTTAACTGTTTGTTGACGATAGCAATATTTCCCTGCAGACTCATTAAAGTCCAAAACATGTAATCACCTGCGCCTTTGAAATTTTGATATATAGTCGGTATTTTTTTTACTTTTTCCTTGCTAAATATTGCCGAACTAGCATTCCAAATAAATGCTTCCAGAGCAAGATAGCGTCTTACATAATCTGTGCCTTTTATATATTGATTTGGATACTTTTCCACAGCCCATCTAAACTCACCGGTTTCATTGACTATCATACTTGTGCTATAAGCTACAGCACAATCCTTTATCTTAAAGAATGCAGAAACAAGTTCTTGGAGCAAATTCGGTTCACAGTAGTCATCACTTTCCGCTATCCATATAAGCTCACCTTGAGATAAACCGATCCCTTTTTCCCATTGTTTGAAAGTGTTTCCACTATTTTCTTCATTGGCAACAATGTGGGAAACATGAGGATTATCTTGATATTTCATGATTACTTCCAGACTATTGTCTGAAGACTTATCATCTAAAATGATCAACTCGTAATTCGTATATGTCTGAGCCAAAATACTTTCAATTCTCTGATCTAAATATTTTGCGTGACAATAGTTGGGAACGATTACAGAAACTAAAGGATTATTGTTCATTATCATCAATTATTAAATTTATTATCTCTTTTAAATCGTGATTTTGTCTTTCCTTTACTTTTAAATGTTGCATCATCGACTTCTGGGAATATCTTTGATAATTATTTGGTGTTAAAGACATAAGACCTTTAAAAATACTTGAAATATAGAAAGGGCATATATATATAGGAGCCGTTTCCAAAATTTCAGGAATAGATGTAGAATATGATGCTATTACAGGCTTAGCAAAAGCCATTGCTTCCAATGGAGGATATCCGAAACCTTCAAAATAAGAAGGATAAACAAATGCATAGCAATGTTTATATGCGTTTCTTAAATCAGAATCAGATAAAAATGGCAGAAGAATTTGATTTTTAAACTTTTTGAAAGGATAACCTAAAGTGACGAAATAATAGTCTGGATTTTGTTCACAAAATGCTGATGCAGCAGCAACCATTTTCTCTGGATTTTTACTATCCCTATTAGCACTAACCATTAAGAAATATTTCTCGTTCCGTTCTATTAAATTTCGAAGTTCATCACATTCTATAATGTCATTGTTGGTATATATTCTTTCTGGACTAAACAAGACTCTGATATCTTCAGAATGAACCCCATAATAGTAAGAGAGCGAACTTTTTGTATATTCAGAAACAGTAACAAGTTGTACTTTTGTATTTTTTTTTGCCAATGAGACAATTCGCTGTATTTTGTCTGTACGTTTAGCAAACTTTCCATGCGAATACATGTTCAATATCCATTTGCAAAACCTAATTACAGGCCCTTTTACATAAGTTTTCCACCCCTTTACAGAATTCTTCTTAAGAGCTAAAAAAGGATTCTCTAAATAGAAATATATATTCAGAAAATTGTCTTCTAACTCCTCATACGCTAAGTCGTGAATTACACAAACAACACGACATTTTATATTTTCAATGTCTTCATATTCACCCAGATATTGAGCACAAGCTATAAAAAATGTGTTAATATCATTTTTTTCTATCAAATCTGAGATTTTATGATTCGCAACATCTAAAAACTTAACTCCTAAAGGCATCAAAGATTCCATTTGTTCATCCTCATATGCTATTCCATAACGAGAATCATAAAGAGCATAAACAGTATGATCACCTTCTTTGGTCTTCAAACAATCAAGAAGAGAAAAAAAAATTCTCCTCTGATACTCTCCGGCTCCTGTCTTTTTCTGCAGAGTTATAAAATCTATTAATATATTATTCATTATTATTTTCGCTTAATGATGACTCTAAGTATGAAAGAGATATTTTGCGTTGCTCCGATATTAACATATCAACTGAAGACCAATTTATATCCTTATCAAGATAATATTCAATATCATGTTTACCGTCCCATATAAATTGTTCTAAGCCGCAAAGTTTTATTAACTCTAATGCTCTATTATTACTGCTTAAATACTTACCTTGTAAAGGAGTAAAGAGAAACTTTGTATGATTAAGAATAGAGAAAGCAATACCATGAAATGACGCCGTAACGACCAGCATTGCTTCATGTATAAAATTTATCCATTCACCTATAGTTGCATAACGATATGTTACACCCTCAAACAGTTCGCGACATGGTTCAAAGCCGCTACCGGGCGTAACATCAATAGGACAGTCCTGTTTCTTAGCATAATTCAAGATAGACGTCCACGGCAAATCGTCTTTTGATGTATAATTGAGGCTATATATAAAAAAGCCTCTCTTTTTAATATTTGAAAAATTTACAATGTCAGAATAATCCTGCATTGACAACAATAAAGTTGGATCAAGAACTTTTATTGCTTCGTATCCTTGCTCTTTACATATATCAACTCCTGCCTTTTCTCTTGCAGATAAAGAATTAAAAGATGATAAATACTTTTTTAGCATCGGTTTCAAACTATCAGGATAACTTGTATGGCCTATACTTGGGGCATAAGCTATCCGCTTAATATTTTTAGAGCCAAACTGCAAAAAATATGCTGCCAACTCATCTGGTCGTAAATCATAATTCCATATTTGATCACTACCAGCAATATAAGCATCTGCAAAAGGAGGATTTGCAATTAGTTCATTCAAATCATTATATACATTATATGAAACGACCAAATATTGACTGCGAAATTCCGTAAATCTACGATACTTGTTTTTGACACTTAATTCATTCCTTTCTTCTTGTATTAAAGCCCTCTGTTTCTTTTCTCTTTGCTCATTAAGATAAGGAAAGACCAACAAAAATTTTAACACTTTCTTTATCTTTCCTTTAAAGGTAAGAGGTGGAGCTATCCATGGCTTGGGGGCATATCGCTTGAACCTAATCAAAAATGGAGAGTGCCCCATTTTGCATAATTGTTTCTGCATTGCCCAGCATTGCAGCTGCTGCCCATAATTATCATTGGATTCCCAATATGTTATAATTCCAATTTTCATAAGCTATAATCATTCTCCTATAATAAATCTTAATTTACACTTCCTTAAAAACTCTGTAATAAATACAGAAATAACTGTTATAACAATACTAACAATAATACAAGTAATATATGGATTACTAATTACTTTTTCTCCTAAATAATAAAAAATCAAATAATTTAGCATCGGATGGAACAAATAAATACCATATGAATTTTTGGACAATCGATTATAAAATGGCATCTTGAATTTACTAATTGTTTTTGAACAATAAAATAATAAGATCATACCACTTAATGCTAATAACATACTTCCTGTCTGACTATTAATCATTTTTGTTTTTTCATGAAGGAAAAATAAAAGTAAAAAAACGACAAATAAAAAAGCAACTTGTATTGGTAAGTTTATTTTTATGTTTAATGCATTTCTGTTTTCATACAATACTCCACCAAGATAAAAATAAAAAATATATTTAAAAATGTTGTATAATTGGAATCTTAATGGGAAATAAGCCCCTAAATAAAAAATAACAAACAGACAGAACATTGTTATCATAGGTCGTTTTTGAATTACATCATAAAAAGCATTTGATATTATAAAAATAAAGAACAACATATATAAATACCATAAATGGCGTGGATTTTCCGCAAATATATAATTATTCAAGATATTATCATAAGAAATAGATTCTCCTATATAATACATTATAGGAATAACCATAAAAAAAGCTAGACAAAAATATGGAATCAAAAGTCGATGTACTTTATTGTAAACGAACTGACTTAAATTATTATATTTTCCTCTTTGTTTTAATAAAAAGAATAGAGCTCCTGAGATTGCAACAAAAGATGGCATGTGAAACGAATATATTAATTTCCAGACCAATACTAAAACACTATTGACAGGCATTTTAACATATGAGAAAGGAGTGTAAACTGACACAACATGCCCTATTACAACTAGCATCATACACATTACCTTCATTACATCTATTGTATTATCCCTTTTTTCTATATTCATGATTTTATTAGTAATGTTTAAAAGACATATAATCTGCAAAGAACCAAAGCAATAACCCCTGAGAGAATTCCGAACAACCCTTTGAACGATTCAAGAAAGGAGCTTTAGACGAATCGCCAGAAGCGCTCATAACCGTACCATCTTCCAAGGTAATGCTCTTTAAATTACTCATAATAATCTCAATATTATCTCTTATTAATTGGGGATAAACTTTATTCAACAAAATTAATATCGGAATTGTTGCTGTTGAATCGAATGTACTATTAGCTTCAATACCAATAAATTGGTTCCACTTAAATGGCTTGCTTTGTAGTTTTAACAAATTATCTGCTAACAGTTTAGCTTTAGCTTGATATTTTTCATCAACTTCGCCAAGAGCTAACAAGCCTAAAATATACCATGAAATACCACGTCCCCAATTGTTTAGTCCTACTCCTATATTCTTCTTTATGAACCAATGTGGCAAATTATTACATGTTCCATACCTAATAAAATAATCGAAATTAACTTTTGCAAGATTAAGAGCATTTTTATCACCAAAAGTTTTATAATATTCAACTAAAAAAGGAATATACATACCTAAACCATCTACTAATAATAGATCATTGTTCCAATAATGAATTAGACTATCTGCATCCATAGCAGAATAGAGATAATCTATACCTTTATGAACTTCACTTATATAAATTTTATTATTTGTTTTATGATACAACTCTAAAGCCAACCAGGAACTTGTTGTATTTGTTACATGATTATATTTTTTAATCTTATGGATAGTATTTATATAGAACTCATTCTTTTTATTAAAAACAGCTTGATATTTCAGAAGCCCCAAAGCCAAATAATTCTTATAAAAATCGAGTTCTTCATTTGATGATTTTTCATTATCGTATTTCCACCTCCGATATCTTTCAACAAATGAATTGTCATCGTAAATACTAATTTCTAAATCATCATCAGTCATCATATTCAAGGCTTGATGATAACACAAATCTACATAAGCAGAATCAGATATATTATTATTCAAATATTGCTTAGCAAAATACTTTTGACTAAAGCTTGGCCATATATCTACATATATAAATATTCCCAATAAAGCAAGCAATGTGATAATTATAGCTGATTGAACAAATATAACCTTCTTCATTTCTTCAATATTTTTGACTTTATCATATTTATTATCTTATTCTTATCATTTTTATCCATTCCAATATAAAATGAAAATATAGCTACACTTATAAAGCTTGTCAATGATGTTATTATTATTCTTACAAAACTATAATCCATTAAATATTTACATACGACTATAGGCAATATTGCAGACAATACAGTTACTGCTAAACAACGAACATGAACAGAGACAAAATACTTAATTACTGAGAATTTGATATATTTACGCACGATAAAAACACCAACAATTTCTGCAAGAAGTATCGTCAGAAAACCAGATAAGAACACACTTTCTGGCTCATAGCCCAATTTTGCGAATAAGTATGCTACGGGGAATGCCATGCATGTAATAATTCCAACTGTTGTATTAGCAAAAAACAATTTACCAACCGCATGAATTATCGTTCCTCGCGGTTCTTTTAATAGATTTACTAAACACCACGCAACAACAAGATACAAGAAGGCTACAGTATGTGAAGGATATGTTCCTAACCATATTTTCAAAATTCCATCTGCTTCCAGACATACCGGTAATGATATAAGCAACATTAGGTAATAAGACATACATGCACTCCGTTTAACTAATTGAAGCATCTCATCAATATTCCCTGCAGCATAAGCCTTGATAATCTGAGGTTTAACAGAAGCCATAAATCCATTACTAAATTTAACCATGTTTCCTTGCACTTGATAAGCAATTGCTCTTGCAGCATTTACGGAAGGTCCCCAGAACACATTCAATATTAGGTTCAAGCCTTGACCTTGTGCCAAGCCTGAAAGCTGACCTATCAAATCGGATCCTGTATATTTAAACATTGACTTATACAACACCTTATCCTTACAGATCATAATTCGACTTTCCTTATATTTTCTAATACAATATATCCTATAAAACAAAATAAGAGATACGCTTTGAACAAATAACAGTAATGCATAAAAAATCAATTTATCCATAGGAGATATGTATAACAAATAAACAATCAATAGTTTAGTTATCACTTCATAAATTCCAACATAGGCATATATTTTCATATTTTCATGAGCAATAATTAATGCAGAATAGGGTGCTTGTGGAATCATAATAAAGGTTGAGAGTATAGACAACTGATAAACAATAAATGCTGCATACATTCGATCTGATGGTATTGTCATTTTATTATAAAAGAACCAAAGACCTACCGTTTCAGCTAAAATTACTATAATTATAGCAATTGCTATATGAGTAAATAAAGCAGCGTTAAAAACTTTATTTACAGCGCCATTATTTCCACGGCCCATTTCAAAAGTGATATATCTTGATGCTGCTGCTGCCAAACTACTATTTAGGAATCCGAACATAACAACAATACCACCTATTACATTATATAATCCAAAATCCACTGCCCCTAACGTTTGTAAAACGATTCGAGAAGTAAACAATGAAATAATCATTATTAATAGCATTCGAATATACAAATAAACAGTATTCTTTGCTACTCTTTTCCCATTTGTATGAAATTTGTTATCCATTAAATTGTAAATTAATATATTACTGTCTACTAAAAAGTTAATGCTCAATTTAGGAGTTAGTACTCAATTATGACATAGCCCTTTGTATAGGCTCTTCTGCAAGTGCCTATATATTGAAACGTTAAAATTTTAACTTGTTTGTTAACTATTAAACACATTTTACACACAAGTGATTTTCGGCTGCACTCGGCATAGCTCAAACAAGTTTGGCTCTGTACTCGTTAGCACAAAAATTCTTCGCTCGACTATATAAAAGCACTCTTTTATAGTTCTCACTTCTCGAAAAAGTTCCAAATCTTCACTACTGTACATAATTCAATGTTTATAATTCAGCAGCGAAGGTACTTCTTTATAATTTAAGCCATAATTTGAGTGCTTACTTTCGACATATTAACATGGAAACATCGATAACATTATCTTTAAAAGGTATTTATCTAGTATCAGATGCCTATTTGTATAAATCTATATTGATATCGAAGGGGCTATCGAAGTCCTTCAACATTTCGTGCTTAGTATCCTTTTCTGAGAGGTTGGCATGATCGGTTGGAATCTTCCAATCTATGCCAAGGCTGTCGTCCAGGATGCTGATACCACCATCGGCTTCTGGATGATAGAAGTTATCACACTTATATTGGAAAACGGCAGTCTCGGAGAGGACAGCAAAGCCGTGGGCAAAGCCCTTAGGGATGAAGAACTGACGATGATTGTCTTCCGTAAGCTCTACAGCTACATGCTTGCCATAGGTTAGCGATCCCTTGCGGATATCTACTGCCACATCAAGCACCCTACCCTTCACACATCTTACCAACTTGCTCTGGGTATATGGCGGACGCTGGAAATGCAAACCTCGCATCACTCCATAACTGCTCATGCTCTCATTGTCCTGACAAAAGTGAACGCTATGTCCTAAAATAGGAGTCACCTTCTCTGCAAACACACGCTCGCTGAAACTCTCGAAAAAATAGCCACGAGCATCTCTGAAAAGACGTGGCTCTATAATCAATACACCCTGAATATCTGTCTTAATAATCTCCATCTCTTATATAATTATCTGTCTTTATACATGTTTTCGTAATACTTCTGGTAATCTCCAGAGGTTACATTATCCATCCATTCCTGGTTGTCAAGATACCATTTCACGGTCTTTTCTATACCTTCCTCAAACTGAAGTGAAGGCTCCCAACCGAGTTCTTTCTGGAGCTTGCGTGAGTCGATGGCATAACGGGCATCGTGGCCCAAACGGTCGGTTACATAAGTGATAAGATCCATGTCCTCGCCTTCTTTTCTACCAAGCAGACGGTCAACGGTCTTAATTACAACCTTGATGATGTCTATGTTTTTCCATTCGTTGAAACCACCAATGTTATAGGTTTCTGCTATTTTTCCGTTATGGAAAATCATATCGATGGCACGGGCATGGTCTTCTACATAAAGCCAGTCGCGGACATTCTCTCCCTTGCCATAAACAGGCAATGGCTTGCGATGGCGGATGTTGTTTATGAACAATGGTATCAGCTTCTCAGGGAACTGATAAGGACCGTAGTTGTTGGAGCAGTTGGTCACGATGGTAGGCATGCCGTATGTGTCGTGGAAAGCCCGAACGAAATGGTCGGAGCTTGCCTTCGAGGCTGAGTAAGGTGAGTGAGGATTATACTTGGTTGTTTCCAAGAAGAACTCTTCACCGTAAGCCTCATGGTTCTTACCGCTTGATGCCTTTGTTGTGAAAGGAGCAGGAATGCCCTCTGGATGGGTCATCTTCAATGCGCCATACACCTCATCGGTTGAGATATGGTAGAAACGCTTGCCCTCGTATTTCTCTGGCAAGCTTTCCCAGTAGAGTTTGGCTGCCTGTAGCAGGGTCAGAGTTCCCATCACATTTGTTTGTGCAAATGTGAACGGATCCTTGATGCTTCTGTCCACATGACTTTCGGCTGCGAGATGAATGATGCCGTCAATGTGTTCATCCTGCATAAGCTGATAGAATGCATCAAAGTCGCATATATCCATCTTCACAAACTTGTAGTTTGGCTTGTCCTCTATATCCTTAAGGTTTGCCAAGTTGCCTGCATAGGTCAACTTGTCAAGGCAGATGATTTTATATTCAGGATATTTGTTGACGAATAAACGAACGACGTGAGAACCGATAAAACCAGCCCCACCTGTGATTACTATATTTTTCATATTGATATATTTGATGTTTAAAGTAAGCATCCAACCCCTATGACAATACAACTCCATCCCCAGTGTTTGCTGGGGATACAGAGTAATTTAAGAAGTTGACCTTTTTCGATTTTTAAACAGGTTTAACTAAAAGTGCCTCTGTCATCAAGGCATAATCCCTTCTGCCAGCTACAATCATGTCGAAGAATCTCCTGAAGAAATCCAGTGGAGCCATTGCCATTAGCTTGCAGGTTTCTACGAAACTAAGATAGGTCGCAGTGACCCTGGCTCCCTGCTCACTACTAAATCCACCGAAGTTCTTTCGGAGATTTGTGAATGGGCGGACTGCGCGTTCACAGCAGTTGTTGTCTATCAAGACGTTGCCTATCTTCGTATATGCCATCAGCTCTTCCCAATGCTTTGTCATATATGTCAAGGCTTGTTGCAACTTAGCAGAGAGCTTAATCTTGTTTTTAGCATTCATTTTATGAAATCCAAAGCTAACTTCTCGCAAGAAAGAAGAGTATTGTTCACACGTCATACGGAACAGGATGCAAAACACTATCACTTACTTTTAGCATTCCGTTTTTTGTTTTGATTATATAGTATATAGAACTCAAAACTCTTTTATCTATACATAAGGCTTTTTCTAAGGAACAGATGGCGTATTGGGTGTTTCTGATACGTTCCTTGAAGATTGGGGCTGCCATATTGCATGCTGTATAGAATAAATAGTCACGCAAATGATAGTCAATTGCCAAATACTCATCATTTACTTCTATGTAACGTTCCATTCTGATCATATCAAAATGTGAGGAAAAAGCAAAATTCAAGTATTCTATGCGTCCTGTAGGGTCGTATATAGAAAGGTTAACAACAACAGATGCTGTTACGTTTGGCAAATCAATTTCTATGTTAATCCCCATCTTATTGGTGGCATGATGTAAAGCGTCAGATGGTATAGGATCAGTATTCAATATTTTTGAGGTCAAAACCTCTGTGTTAGTATATCGTGCACAGGTGGAATCGAACTCAGTAAAATCATGTTCTGTGTCTTTTTCTCTGGGCTTTGTGTTAGGCTTGTCTGAAACTGACTGTCGCAGATGCTCATCGTCACCAGAGACTATCTTCACTCTTAATCCATCAATTAATGGTAAACTCACTTCTATCCATGGTGTAGAGATATCGAAATCACTCATATCCTCTGGTTTCCATATTGCCGACGAGAGCAATTGACAGAACGGTTGCCAATAAGCATTCAATCCGTTTAGATGCGTTACACAAGCCTTATCTGTATCAGCAAAGGGCAACACATAAAGGTAACACATGTCGCAAACATATAGCATTGCTGTACATAAGGGTAGACTATTATCGTCCGATCGTCGGAAAAACAGATCAAGCACGGGTTGATCTATGTGTGGGAGATTGTATGCCGTCATTACCACAGGAAGTGTTGTCGCACTCATACGGCCAGCTATCCAGTCGATTGTCTGTTGGAAATGAGGAAGGTATGAAGACGGCATCAGATTAATGGCGTACTTGCATATAGCACGATATGCGCCTTGGTCTGTCATAACCTTTTTATTGTTCAGTCTGAATCGAATAAGGTTTCCCGAAAAATCTCTTAGATAATCTTTATTTACATACAGTGTTTGAACTCCATTACTGTCTGTTCTTAAAGCAGCTTCTTTTCCGAAAACATTAGGAAACTTACCGTCTTTATTCCTAATGCCATTAATGGCGCGTCTCCAATCCATTAAGTAGATAAAGTCGCGCTCTACTTTTGATAGTTTGCTGTTACAGTCAACACATTCTTCAAGGCAGAACAACAACTTGTTTCCAATAGCATCAGAAATGGCATGGGCATTGTTCTTGTCACCGAACCTAACGATGCTACGACCTTCACTTTGCAATGCCGATGACTGTGGATTCTCCTTTGCAACACCATGACAAAACCTACACTCACGCTTGCTTTTGTCGGGTTCTCCCTCGTAATGCTTTATTCCGTCAAATCCAAATGAATAATAATCGTATTTGGTTTTTAATGGTCCATGATATATCAAGAAAGCGTCCATTGCTTTTGAGGCATCATGACCTTTGGCTGTTTCACGAATCCAAACCAATGCTAACTGACGGTTTAAGTCGGGAAAACCTGCATCTACAACATAAATGTATTCACCATTATTAATTTTAGATATATACGATAAGAGAGCTTTAACTTTTGGACAGTCCTTACTCCATTTATCAGAAAACTTAACAAGGTTGTCTTTTACTGCTGGGGAGACACAAATATAACCCATCTGATTACTTCCATAGGAAATAAGCGCTGACAGTTCTTCCAATAAAGCATTCACAAATGCTTCTGTACCGACCAACGTTAGCAGTTGGTTCTGTTTGGCAGAATAAAGATAAAAAGAATATTGCTTCATGTGGATACCCACTCTACTATATATGTGTTATTTGCCGAACTCTTTGATTCTTTGTTCTTCCTTTAGCTGGCAAACCAAAAGCTGGCCGTGTTTCTCGGCTATGATGTAGCCATCCAAGCCTTGAACCACGACCTTGGTCTCATCAGCAGCGTGGACCACGCAGTTCTTGCAATCGTAGAGGCGAATATCTTTGCCTACCTTGGCGTTGCCGTCTTCATCTTGTGGAAGGAGGGTGCGGAGGCTACCCCAGCTGCCTAAGTCGCTCCAGCCAAACTCGGCGGGGAGGGGATAGATTTCCTTCGACTTCTCCATCACGGCATAGTCAATGCTTATCTTCTCGCAGGTTGGGAAGAGTTTGCCGACTACCTTTTTCTCCTGTTCGGTATAGAAAGAAGGTGCCATCTCGTCCATGATGCTGGCAAGGTTTGGCTGGAAGGTGCGGATTGCCTTGCTGATGGTATCAATGTTCCATACGAAGATTCCGGCATTCCAATAGTAATTGCCAGCGGCAAGGTATTGTTCGGCTGTCTCCAGGTTTGGCTTTTCCTTGAAAGCCTCAACCTTATAGATTTCATCTACGGATGTTGGCTCTGCTGCTGCAATATAGCCATAGCCTGTTTCTGGGCGGCTTGGCTTGATACCGATGGTAACGATGGCGTTCTTATCGGAAGTATAGCTCAAAGCCTTGCTGAGCACTCGCTGATACTCCGAGGTATTGATCACCAGAGCATCGGATGGTGTCACTACTATGTTTGCTTTCGGATGCTTCTTCTGGATCTTCCAGCAAGCATAGGCGATACATGGAGCGGTATTGCGAGCCTCCGGCTCTGCTAATATGTTATCTACTGGCATGTCAGGGATTTGCTCCTTGACAATGCTGATATATTTCTCGTTTGTCACTACCCACATGTTTTCGACAGGACAGATTGGCTTCAATCTATCTACTGTCAATTGTATGAGGGAACGGCCGACACCCATCACATCTATGAACTGCTTTGGGTAATCGGGGGTTGACATTGGCCAGAAGCGGCTGCCTACGCCGCCGGCCATGATTATGATTTGTATATCGTTGTAATTATTCATCGAATTTCTTTGTAGTTATCCCAGTACTTACAGCACCTTTTATATTATATTTATAGTATGACTTGCATATAACGATACTGCCATCATAAAGAGCATACGGAAGTAAAGAAGCAAAGTGTTCTTAGCTATCCGCTTGTTGTTATCTGAAGTTTGAGACATAACTATTTTCCATTCTTTTTAAGTAATTCATGATATTTACGAAGTTCCTCTTTGCTCTGCATCAGGTTCAGCATAATATCATCTGTTGAGATAGAACTCTTACCTCCTGAGATTTCTCTTCTGACAATCAACATGAAATCAAGCAAAGGTTTAAAAACATCACTACCATCAGAATTTGGAGTGCATGAGCAAAGATAAGCTGTAAAAGTTCTAAAAGCTTCATCTGAACCATATACAAATAAATCTTGTTTGACTTTCAACAACTCATGAAACCTTGCATCTGAATTAACCGTCTTATTTTGTCTTCCTTCTTCCAATAAGGTAAAAACCAAATTTACGGCATCATAATATGCCTTATATTTTTTATCGGACACATAGCTTTCAAGTATTTTTCTTAACTCTGTTCGCATCTGCCACCTACAAGTCATTACTGCTACAGCAATCGCAACTATAGATGACAAGATCGGAACGATCCATTCTTGCAAATTATCCATATTACATCAACTTCCCCTTCTTTAGGAAATAAACTATACATGATGTTTCCGCAGCTCCATTTCCAGCTGCATTCTGTCCTCCAATATCATACCCTGCTTCACCTAACAATCTTTCCACTTGCTTTGCAACCTCTACATTAGCGCATACATAAGCACAAACACGTTCATCTGCAATGGAAAAATCGCTTGTTCGATGCTGCTCCATACGTATATCGACATCATTGGTTATGCCACAATAAAATGATTTTTTTAAATCTCCAGACTTGAAATCTATAAGCATATTCTGCTCTATCAGTTCAACAATTTCGTTTTTTGAAAGAAGATTAACATCAGAATATGTATATTGATTGTTGTCACTCTCAATATGCAATAGCAATTGCTTAACATCATAATCCTGTGGTTCATCCTTGCTCACATTGACTATGATGTCGTGAATATGCTCTTTGATTTGATTATCATTTCCTCCATTGCCCATTTGTAAACAACTTTCAGTTTTGCGGCTATAGGCATCACTAATAAAAGAAGAAATGAAACTCCTATCTTCTTCATTGGAACTACCAAAAACACTAAGAGACTCTTCGTACAAATGTATCTTACCCAACAATGTTTTATCTAAAGTCGTGAACGATTGATATAGAACATAAACAATGTTACAATCCTTTTTATCATACCAATAAGATATTGGTTTATCTAATCTTTTTATCTTCATATTTTCTATACTTTTAATACTTTTCGTTCTTTAGTATCATCTAAAAAATCAACAAATTTATCTGGAGTTAGTTGTTTATCCAATCCTATTTTAAATGCTGCTTGTTGGGAAATGTTGACATCATAATGAAAACGAGGATGACGCTTTGGTGTTCCTGCGTTACATGCAACTCTAAAGCCTTCTATATCATCATCATATCTTATATACCCAATCTCATAAGTTAGCAAATGTTTTATGACTATCCAAAAGTCATTAGAAGAACTATTCTCCTCTTGCTCCAATATCGGTGTAACAAAGTCATAGCTACTGCTTGCTTCAAATTCTGATGAGTTCAGAAAAGAACATAAATTTGAAATAATAGAAGAATCAATATCAATACCTTGATAATTGAAATGAATTGTTGGGTAACATTCAGTATTGAAAGGAAAGCTAATCGAATACATTTTCTTTTCTGTACAGAAGAACAATCTATTCATATCATTTATTACTAACATCAACAAATTATCTGCATGATCTACAGATTGATTCTGCATCATAAATCGACATGCTTCTAATAATATAATCAGCAAATCTCGACGTTTTTTCAATAGCTCATTAGGAAACGCCAAATGATAGAGATTACCCATCATCTCAAACTTAAACTTCTTCATGAATAAAAAGATAAATTTGCTTCAATAAACTTTTTTACTAAATCTTTATCAAACTTATCTATCTTTGTAGTTTCCAAAGCCTTCAATAGTTGAGTCTTCTTTTGGACATCGGTTATTCCCAACTCCTCAAAAACGCTATCTAATACTTCTTGGAAGGACTCTGCTTGATCTGTTTGTAATTCCAATATCTGCTGATTTATATTTCTTTCCTGCTCAGGAGACGGAATGTGAGTCCTAACACAATTGTTTTCATTGATATACTTAATGCCATTTCTAAACACATCAAGGCCTTCGTCAGAAGTCACCAAAAGATAAGACTTAATAAAAGACCTTGTCAACATAGTGTAAAGAGAATTGCGATACCTGTACTGCCATTTTATTTTTTTTGTTATACAAATGACAAAAGGAAATTCCAAACCTTTAACATTATTAGCATTTGTTATATAAACAGAGTCGTCTGTAGCTGACTTTGTCTCATATCCTCTTTTGACAAGATACCCAAATTCTTTATTTATGGCATTGCTAAGTTCATCCATGTAAGTATAGATATCCTTACTGTCATCAACATAAATAATTGCTATGTCACCAGGCATGACATCTGGATATTCATCTTTTATCTCATGAATTATTTTCTTAACTCTTCCAATTGTTGAATCATTAATGATGTCTAAACTATTTGCCGCTTGTATGTCATCAAAACGTTTAATGGGATATCTTGATAATTTCAAGTAATTACGTTCTGAGTAATCTGTCTTATAACCAAGATTCTCCCATCCTTGTTTGTCAAACCAGTTAAGCTTATTCTCTTCAAACAGGCCTAATCCTACAGCATGAGCAAACATCAAGGTACGTGGGTCTGTTCTATAACATCGGTTTAAAACTATATCAACGCCCCATTTTTTCTTCTTGACAGAATCAAAGATATCTTGAAAAACATCACCTGCCATATAAACCTTTTGACGGACTACCTTTTTACAGACCTCGAAGAAAACTTCAGGAAAGTCTTGACTTTCATCCACAAGAATATAATCCAAACATGGCTTAAATTTTTTTGGAGGTATGGCATTAATTGCCTCAAGAACATTAGAGAATATGACTTGATAATCTACTCCTGGCGAATAACGACAAAAGGGAAGATTGTAATAGTTGCACAAATAAGAATACAAACCAGTGTTTGGATTGTTTTTAGATCCCCATGCTCTTGACATCCACAATCTCTCATTCCATTTTATCTGTTTGTTAACCATCATGAAATCAAAGAAACGAGGAATTCTTTGACGTAATTTATCGGCTAAAGCTATATTATGACAAGTAAAGAAAATCGTGGTTTCGTCATCATTTATATACAATTCTTTGAGTTTGTGTAACAACAATTCAGTTTTACCAGTACCAGACAAGCCTTGAACAGAAATCATCTTCTTAATGGCATAATTTCTAAAAATGAATCGCGTTTGTTCACCATCGAAAAGAATAATATTTCTCTTTACTTTCTCTAATATTGTTTGAGGCAGAACAGCTCCAACTTTCTCTATATCATTTATACTACCTGTCAAAAGAGAAATTAGAAGGTCTGCCTTTCGTCCTAATTCTCCATGAAGAATCGTTTGAGACAACAACCTCTCTATATTAAAAGTCTTTGCATCATATGAAATAGTCTCAATGAGTTCATTTTTCCAAGTCCTAGCTCTACCGATATACTCCATATACTTATATTTATCAGATAAGTAGATGTTGAAAATTAGTTTATATCCGAAGAATTGCGTATATTTGTGTCAACATTTAAAGAGATACCACTATCGCAATGATCAAAGTTATAGAACTGACAGACGAACAACGTCTACAATTAGAGGAAGGCTTTCGCACAGGCAAAAGCCACGCATTCCGTATGCGCTGCC
>OHAY01001016.1_pt1 | contig 27392 bp, 24 predicted proteins | sample 1577191 | NCBI WGS metagenome assembly OHAY01 (sample SAMEA3541504, study PRJEB24748) | human gut metagenome | biome: human gut; feature: human-associated habitat; material: faeces | place: China | collected 2012 | reverse complement strand
GGTGGTACCGCGTGAAAACGCCCCTATCTATGCCGCAAGGTGTAGATAGGGGTTTTGTGTTTCTTCGGTATCGGTATGAGATCCTGGAGTAGAATGCAGGGTGGTACCGCGTAGGATAACGACGCCCCTGTCCGTATAGATTGTGCGGACAGGGGCGTTTTTATACAGCAAGAGCTGAGGGGACAGCGAATACTTGCAAAATCAGGGGAAAAGAAAGGTGATGGGGTATGAACAAACGAACGGTATGGAAACGATTGGGGGTCTTTTCATTGCTTACAGCAGCGGTCTTTACATTGGCCGGCTGCGGGGGGAGTACAAAAACGGCAGATGCCGGAGGAACATCGGCAAAAGTCGGATTTATTACGGCATATACGGGGCCGGGCGCCGCATATGGGGTGGCGATGAAAGAAGGCGTAGACCTGGCCGTAGAAGAAATCAATAAAGATCCGAATACGAAAGTAAAAATCGATTTGGTCACGTACGATACGAAACTGGAAAAGAATGAAGCGATCAACGCGATGAAGCGGGTTATTACGCAGGATAAGGTGCTCTGTGTGGAAGGGCCGATGACCAGCGGGGAAATGATGGCCGCAGGCCCGATTGCGCAGCAGTATCAGACCGTAGCGTTTGGTACGGGAACGACTGCACCGGGAATCACGGATATCGGCGATTATATCTTCCGCAATGCGATACCGGGGAAACTGGCGATACCGGTTACGGTAAAGAAAGCGCATGATGTATTGGGATTTAAAACGGTAGCGGTATTGTATTCCAACAATAATGACCAGATGGTCGGAGAAAATTCGATTTACCAGCAAGTATTCAAAGACATGGGAATCGATGTGGTGGCAACGGAAACGTTTGCCGATAAAGATACGGACTTTTCTGCGCAGCTGACAAAAATCCAGGCAGTGAATCCGGACGTTATCGCCGTAGCCGGGCTGTATCAGGAAGGAGCTCTTATTCTTAAGAAGATGAGAGAAATGGGAATGAACCAGCCGGTTATCGGGAACAACGGCTTTAACTCTCCGGAACTGATCAAACAGGCAGGGGACGCAGCCAATGGCGTATTGGTAGCGACGCCGTGGAATCCGAACCGGCAGAGTGAAAAAGCCAAACACTTCCGCGAAGCTTATATGGCAAAATATCAGCATGAACCGGATCAATTTGCCGCACAGGCTTACGATGCAATGCTGCTGATCCATCAGGCTATCGAACAATCGGGCACGACGACGGATCGGAAAAAATTCCGGGATACACTGGCTTCTATCAAAGGATTTGAAGGTGCGACAGGACAGTTTGAATTTGATGAAAACCGGGATCCGAAAATGGACTTGGATGTACTGACGGTACGCGGCGGTCAATGGAAGAATCTGGCGGAATCATAAGAAAAGGGGCGAGGGAGCCCCTTTGGGGGATAAAAGAGAGGGGTTGAACGCAGATGTTTTTACAGCAGTTGGTCAATGGGCTGACGTTGGGCAGTTCCTATGCGGTGATTGCCATTGGATATACATTGATTTTCGGGGTGTTGAAAATCATTAATATGGCGCATGGCGAGGTATTTATGATCGGGGCGTTTACCGGGGTCTTGCTGGTAACGTACTGTAATGTAGGGGTATTTACCGCATTGCTGGGCTCGATGGTCGTCGGAGCGGTGCTGGGATATGTGCTGGAACGGGTAGCGCTGCGGCCGCTGCGGAAACAGAAGGTCAGTCATCTGGCTCCGCTGATCAGTACGATCGGAGCGTCTATCTTTTTGGAAAGCGTAGCGCTGAATGTATTTGGGCCGCAGACTCGGTCGTTTCCGAATGCATTGGCCGGCAGCCTGATCGATATGGGATATTTTAAAATTTCTATGATTCAGGTTATCAGCTTGGGAACGGCGGTTGTTCTGATGGTATTGCTGACCTTGCTGATTGAAAAGACAAAAATCGGCAAAGCGATTCGGGCGACTTCTGAAAATGCGGAAACCGCAGGACTTTTGGGAATCGACGCCAATAAGATCATCGTCATGACGATCATGCTGGCATCGGCGCTGGGAGCGGCTGCCGGAGTACTGGTAGGGCTGTCGTTTGATGCAGTAGAGCCGACGATGGGGATATCCATGGGATTTAAAGGCCTGGCTGTTTTGATTTTAGGCGGACTTGGCAATATTACCGGCGCTATGGCCGGCGGATTCTTGCTCGGAGTTGCGGAAGTATTCAGCGTAGCCTACGGCGCATCGACGTATCGGGACGCGGTAGCATTCGGCATGATCATCGTACTTCTGTTTTGGAAGCCGGAAGGCTTGTTCGGCAAACTGGGGAAAGGGGGACGCCCATGATGGAAGATATTTTCAATCCGTATTATATACAAGTCGTTACGTTCATTTTGATTAACGCTATTTTGGGTATCAGTATTTATATTACATTATCTACCGGGCAGCTTTCTCTGGGGAATGCCGGTTTTATGAGCTTGGGAGCCTATACGTCGGCATTATGCACCATGCGGCTGGATATGCCGATGGTACCGGCCATTTTTCTCGGCGGCGTGGTCGCCGTATTGGTCGCGCTGGTGATTGGATTTCCTACGACGCGGCTGCAGGGGCTGTATCTGGCGATTGCTACGTTAGGATTTGGAGAAGTAATTCGGGTAGCGGCGCTTAATATGGAAATTACGAACGGCGCGCTGGGATTGTCGGGCATTCCTTCTATGGGGCAGGAAATCGGGCTGATGCTCAGCGATTGGGGCGTTATCGATCCGATGGATATGACGGCCGGCGGGGAGCTGGCAGTTGTGGTGATCCTGGCAGTGCTGCTGGCGGTGCTGCTGGCAGGCTGGATTCTTTTGGAACGCTCGCGGGTAGGACGGGCTTTTGCTGCGATCAAAGCTGATGAACATGCGGCGGAATTAACGGGTATTCCTACTGTATATTATAAAATGATGGCGTTTTTATTAGGCTCTTTTGTTGCCGGTGTGGCCGGCGGTTTATATGCGCACGCTACATTTTTTATCAATCCGACGGATTTTTCCTATCATAAAGTCGTGGATATCCTTCTTTTTGCGGTATTCGGCGGAAGCAATGTAATCTGGGGGCCGGTGCTGGGAGCGGCGGTATTGACCTTGCTGCCGGAAGTACTTCGGTTTATGGCCGACTATCGGGAAATGATTTACGGCGCGATGCTCATCGTGCTCATGGCAGTACGGCCGGACGGTATTTTGACACCAGGCGTGATGACGCGGTTTGGACGGAGCCGGACAGCTTGGTATAAGAAGCTGTATAAAAAAGGAGGGGAACGGCATGCTGTTGCAGATGACGGATGTAAGTAAACAGTTTGGCGGCGTAAAAGCCTTGAACGGCATCTCGTTTTCGGTAGATGAAAAAGAGATACTGGGAATTATCGGACCGAATGGAGCGGGAAAGACAACGATATTTAACTTGATTACCGGCGTATTTCCGGTCAGCTCCGGCGATATCCGATTAGAAGGAGAAACGCTTTTGGGGCGGCGGCCGCATCAGATCACGGAACGCGGTATTTCCCGCACCTTTCAGAACATCCGCCTGTTTGGGCAGATGACGGTATTGGAAAATATCATGGTCGGCGCCCATTGCCGGATGCAGTCGGGATTTTTGGCGAGCTTGTTTCATACGGGCAAACAAAAAGCGGAAGAAAAGGAAACGGTAGAAAGGGCAAGAGAGCTGCTCCGTTTCGTTGGCTTGGGAGGACTGGAAGAGGAGCTGGCGGAAAATCTTCCGTATGGCAAGCAGCGGAGGCTGGAAATAGCCAGAGCGCTGGCGGCTTCGCCTAAATTGCTGCTGCTGGACGAACCGGCAGCGGGAATGAATGACAGTGAAACCGAAGACCTGCGCCGGCTGATCAGCCGTATCCGAGATGAGATGGGAACCTCGGTCATTATCATTGAACATGATATGAACTTGATGATGAATCTGTGCAACCGCATGGTCGTGTTAAATTTTGGCTCTAAATTAGCAGAAGGGGAGCCGGAAGAAATCCGCAGTAATTCTGCGGTTATAGAAGCCTACTTAGGAAAGGAGAGCGCGTGATATGCTTACATTAGAAAATATAAAAGCCGGCTATGGACATATCATGGCTCTGAAAGGAATTTCCTTAAAAGTACCGGAAGGTTCAATCGTATCGTTAATTGGCGCAAACGGCGCAGGAAAATCGACGACGATGAAAACGATTATGGGCATTATCAAGCCCCAAGAAGGCACGATTACCTTTGAGGGGCTGTCTATTGGCGGCAAAGCGACGCATGACATCGTGTACAGCGGTATTTCGCTGGTGCCGGAAGGCCGGCAGATACTGCAGGGAATGACAGTGCTGGAAAATTTGGAGCTGGGGGCTTTTCAGCGGAAAGACAACGAGATCAGTGCCGACATTCAAAAAGTATACGAACGATTTCCGATTTTAGAAGAACGAAAAAATCAATACGGGGGGACCTTATCCGGCGGACAGCAGCAGATGCTGGCAATCGGCAGAGCGCTGATGGCGCGGCCGAAACTGCTTTTGCTCGATGAACCGTCCATGGGATTGGCGCCGTTGGTAGTCGAAGAGATTTTTCAGGTTATTCAGGATATCAAAGCGGCGGGGACGACGATTTTACTGGTAGAACAAAATGCCAGAAAAGCCTTGTCCATCGCAGATTATGCGTATGTCATGGAAACGGGAAAAATCGTCCTGGAAGGAAAAGGAGCGGAAGTTGCCAAAGATCCGAAGGTAATGGAAGCGTATTTAGGCGGAAAATAAGTTATGGTATACCCCCTGTATATCTATAAAGATATATGCAGGGGGATTTTTGTATGCTGAATTAGGGGGAGCAATACCGCAGGGTATGTTCTAAATAAAAGGGCCGGAACCAATTCCGGCATAGAAAGGTGATGGGGTATGAACAAGGTATGGAAAAAAGCAGGAGTGCTGCTGGCAGTGGCGGCGGTACTGACGATGGCCGGTTGCGGCGGGCAGACAAAGGAAGGCAAAACAGAGGGGCAGACTGCTAAATTAGGATTTGTAACGGCCTATACGGGGCCGGGAGCTGCTTACGGCACAGCGATGAAAGAGGGGGTAGAGCTGGCAGTAGCAGAAATCAATTCTAATCCGAATACAAAAATAAAATTGGATCTTACAACGTACGATACCAAATTAGATAAGAACGAAGCGATCAACGCGATGAAGCGGGTCATTACGAAAGATAATGTACTTTGTGTAGTCGGGCCGATGACGAGCGGGGAAATGTTTGCTGCCGGACCGATTGCGCAGCAATACCAGACCGTAGCGTTTGGCACGGGAACGACCGCGCCGGGAATCACGGATATCGGCGATTATATCTTCCGCAACGCGGTTCCCGGAAAGACGGCTATTCCGGTTACGGTAAAAAAAGCCCATGATATTTTAGGGTTCAAACGAGTAGCGATGCTGTATTCTCATAACAATGACCACGCGGTCGGAGAAAATGAAACCTTTCAGAAGGTATTTAAAGAACTGGGCTTAGACGTGGTGGCAACGGAAACATTTGCCGATAAAGATACGGATTTTGCCGCGCAGCTGACGAAGATCCAGGCGACAAATCCGGACGTCATCGCCGTAGCCGGCCTGTATCAGGAAGGGGCGCTCATCATGAAAAAGATGAGAGAAATGGGAATGAACCAGCCCGTGCTGGGGAATAATGGATTCAACTCTCCGGAATTCTTGAAGCTTGCGGGAAGCGCAGCCGATAATGTAATGGTCGCTACGCCGTGGAATCCGAATCGGCAGACAGAAAAAGCAAAGCATTTTAAAGAAGCGTATGCCAAGGCATATGGGCATGAACCGGATCAATTTGCAGCCCAGGCTTACGATGCGGTATTGATGATTCATCAAGCGATAGAAGAAGCGAACACGACCACTGACCGGAAAAAATTCCGGGATACGCTGGCGGCTATCAAAGGCTTTGAAGGCGCTACAGGCGCATTTTTTTTTGACGAACATCGGGACCCGATGATGGATATGGACGTTTTGACAGCCAAGAACGGACAATGGACGACTTTGGAAAAATAAAGACACTGCGGCTTTATCTTCGGATAAAGCCGTGTTTTTTATGCGAAAAGAATGGCCCGGCGTAATGAATCTTTTGGCCAGATTTGTTATAATAAACAAATGCGGGGTGATGAGGGCATGGAATATCAGGAAATAGAATTTGTCAAAATAAATCCGGCTGAAAATACGACTATTTTTGTTATCAGTCCGGTAGAAAAAGAAAAGAGAGCGGAAACAGCCAAAAAGCTGATGAGCTACGGCAGTGTGCAGGCAGAGCAGGTGGGCTTTATTACGCGGAATCCGGCAGAGGGAATAGACGGCCATGTGGAGATGATGGGCGGGGAGTTTTGTGCAAACGCGTCCCGATCTTTGGCGGCGTATTTGGCTTTTTGCGGACAAATGCCGCAGGAAGACGGTTTCTATCGCATTACCTGTTCCGGCTGTGAAACCATTATGCTGGCCAGCGTGGAAAAAAGCGAAATCCCATCGGTGATGAAGGCGGAAATCCGAATTCCTCTGCCTAGGGCGATCGATCCGATTGCGCTGGACGTAGACGGGCAGCCGGCCGTATTTTATCGGACTGCTTTTGCGGGCATTACGCACTATGTCTTGCCGAACGGCGGTGGAAAATGCTGCGAATCGTGCTGGCAGGCAGTAAAAAAATGGGCCGATGAAGACAGCTATGATGCCTTGGGAATGATTGCGTTTGATTTGGATACAGAGCAGATGAAAGCGGCCGTATATGTAAAAGAAACGGATACTCTGTATTGGGAACGGAGCTGCGGAAGCGGCACGGCGGCGTTGGGCGCAGTGTTGGCCGTATTGGAAAAAGATACGATTTCCATTCCTGTGCGGCAGGAAGGCGGTACGATAGAAGTGACCGCGTATTGTAAAGATGGACGGTTAAAAACATTGCTTATCGGCGGCGAAGTAGAAATCGCTGCGAAAGGAACCGCTTATATACGGCTGTAAACAGCGGATAGGAGGAACAGATGAATTTTCAAAATATGACGCTCCGGGAATTTTTGGATAAAACGGCATCGAGCTCGCCGACTCCCGGCGGCGGCGGGATTTCCGCTATGACAGGCGCGGCGGCGGCCGCCTTGCTCGAGATGGTGCTTTCTTTGACGGCAGGTAAAAAAGGGTACGACTCCGTACAGGAAGAAGTAACGGCAAAGAAAATTCAGATTCAAGCGATTCGGGAAGCTTTGCTGGAAGATATCGACCGGGATGCGGCGGCATTCGGATCTTTGATGGAAGCGTTTCGCCTGCCTAAAGAAACTGAAGAAGAAAAATTGCGGCGGACAGAAGTAATGGAACAAGGATTTATTCAGGCAGCTGTTGTACCGCTGGAAATAGGCGCTCGTATCTCTGCTCTTCTCTCCCTTGGATTATGGATCATAAAAAAGGGAAACCAAAACGCAGTTACCGATGGAATCATCGGCACGCTGCAGGCGCATACGGCAGTACAGTCTGCATTTTATAACACGAAAATCAACCTTCCTTATATAAAGAATGAAAGGATACGGCAAGAATTAACGGAAAAAATGGCGCAGATAGAAAAAGAGTGTGCCATAAAAATGGAAGAATTCCAGCGTATGCAGGAACAATAAAAGGCAGCGGTTTTTACCGCTGCCTTTTAGCAAGGAGAGATCTGTATAAACAAGAAACTCCGGCGGGAACGCCGGAGTTTTTGTGTTGTTGTACTTGTGTGTTCTTGCTGATAAAACGATATTAACGGGAATACAATTCGACGATAAGCGTTTCGTTTACTTCGAGCGGAAGTTCTTCGCGTTCCGGAAGACGAGTCAGCGTGCCTTCGAAAGCGTCGAAATTCTTTTCAATGTAAGGAAGCTCGAAAGAACGGAGTTCAAGGAAGCTGTTCTTGAACATTTCGTTATCGCGGGAGCCTTCTTTCAATGTGATAACGCTGCCTACTTTTACGTGTGCAGACGGAATATCACAGCGTTTGCCATTTACCAGGATATGACCGTGGTTTACCATCTGGCGAGCCTGGCGGATGGAACTTGCGAAGCCGATACGGTATACCAGGTTGTCCAAACGGCATTCAAGCAGTTTGAGCATGTTTTCACCGGTAACACCCTGCTGTTTCTTCGCTCTATCATAATACCGAACGAATTGACGTTCCAGTAAGTTATAGTATGCTTTCAATTTCTGTTTTTCCAACAGCTGAGTACCATACTCAGTCATTTTTTTCTGTCTCTGGTCTTTTTTTACTCTCTTTAACGCTTTCGGATGGCCGTAAACGTTTACGCCGAACCGGCGGCATGCCTTAAAGCGAGCTTCTCTTCTCGTTGCCATGTTTCACATCACCTCATGATATATTTACTGTATATAATACAGCTAATATATGATAGCATGAGAACGGTAAAAAGTCAATGAAATCAAGGGATTTCTATCGGTTTTCCGCTCGCCCCCTCGGATTGCACGGAAAGAATAAGGAGAGAAAGTGTACAGGATAGGAATATCCTATTGCCAAAGAAAGAAGTCTCATATTAGTTCTAATTTCTTAAAAGATGTACGATATAATCATAAAAAATATGCAATTAAAGAATGGTTGATTGAATAGGAGGATATTGGTGGAATAAAAAATCTAAAAATGCTTTTACCACACGTATAGAAGCATAGTTTTCTGGATAGTATACATAAGTGGAACGAGTGATAGGAGTATGAGTGTTATCTGTGAGTGGAATATAGTGTAAATCAGGAAACTGGCGAAGACAACTTTCTGATGTGATGGTATAACCAAATCCTTCGTTGACTAATTGCATGCAAGTGTCTAATGTATCGACCTCCATGATTGTGTTGGCTTCTTGGGAAAAGTGTGTGTGCCACCATTCTTCATAAATAGTAAGTAATTCGTTATTGGTTTTATACCGAATATACGGCTGATTTGGAAGGTCGGGTATGGATATGGGGCGAGCATTGAAAATACATAGAGGCTCTTTCCAAATAGTTTGACAAGGCATATGGTGTGGATAATAGATCCGACTGATGACTACATGTACATCAGCATGAAGTAATTTTTGATACAGAGTTCTGCTATAGTCACTGAGCAGTACGATCTTGACTTTGGGATACCTAAGATGGAATCCTGCCAGCAGTTGTGGCAAATGATATTTGCCGAAAATATGGGAGCAGGCGATTTTTAAGATACCGCTCATTTCATCTTTCATATTGGCAATAGCTATTTTTGTTTTGTTAAAATCCTTCAAAGCGCGGATAGCATATAATGCGAGAATTTCTCCTTCCGAGGTAAAGTCGATTCCGCGGGAGTGACGGATTATAAGCGGTGCACCAAAATCTTTTTCTAGTTTTTTGATTTTTTCGGATAATGATGGCTGAGCGATAAATAATTTTTTTGCAGTTCGGGTAATATTCCGTTCTTCATACAATGTTTTTAAAAACAGTAAATCACTATCAGTCATAACCATACCCTCCTTTATTATAGAATAGCATGGAGACGACAATAAACAAAGATATTAGTAAAAGTTTTGGCTTTTATTAATATAAATTCAGCGCTGAAGAAGTAAAGAAAGGAGTGGAGAAAATGATATCAACAGTAATACTAGGGTATGCGACAATTATTATTTTCATGGGTTTATTAATGGCGAAAAAGATTTCTGCTTTAGTCGGTTTGATTGTAGTACCAGCTGCGGTTGCACTTGTAGGGGGTATGGGAGGCGAAGTAGGAGAATATGCCATGAAAGGCATTAAAGGAGTTTCGTCTACCGGTGCGTTGATGATTTTTGCTGTACTATACTTTTGTATTATGATCGCTGCGGGGATGTTTGATCCCTTGGTTGAAAAGATTGTTCGGTTTATTAAAGGGGATCCGGTGAAACTAATGGTGGGAACTGGCCTGTTAGCGCTAGGAACATCATTAGATGGTGATAGTGTGACCACGTATATTATCGTTTGTTCTGCTTTAGTTCCTATTTATCGAAAAATGGGAATTAATACATTAAATCTAGCTGTAATTACATTGATGGCAAACTCTATTCCTAATATTTTGCCGTGGGGTGGGCCGACCGCACGCTTATTAGCAGCGACAGGATTAGATGTATCTGATGTAATGGCACCATGGTACCCGACGTTAGTTGTTGGCGGCATTTATGTATTGCTCGTATCATATATTATGGGGATTCAGGAACGGAAACGTCGGGGGCCGGTATCTATGACGGCGGAAGAAACAGAAGAGTTGATTCGGGAAGCGACGGCCCGTAATGCAGAATTTAAAAAACCGAAATACAGAACATTCAACTGGATACTGTCTATTTTTGTAATAGCTTCCATCGTTATCGATATTTACCCTCCAGTCGTCATGTTTGCTATAGCTAGTGCGATTGCTTTGTTAGTAAACTTTTCGCTTAAAGAGCAAAAAGAATTATTAGAAGAGGTGGGCGGCGATATTTTGCCAGTAGCTTCTTTAGTATTTGCAGCAGGTGTATTTATGGGGATATTATCTGAGTCTGGAATGGCTGCAGCTATTGCACAAAATTTGATTGATATGATCCCGGAAAGCATGGCGGCTCATTTCCCCATTATTATTTCTTTCTTAAGTGTACCTTTATTATTTGTATCGTCTAATGATGCATTTTATTTTGGCATCGTCCCTGTATTTGTCGAAACAGCAGCCAGTTATGGATATACGACCCTGGAAATTGGACTGGCTTCTTTGGTAGGACAAGCATTTCGCTTATTGAGCCCTACCGTTGCTTCTATTTATGTTTTGATTCAGATGACAGGAGTCAATATGGTAGAATGGCAAATTACTACTGCAAAATGGGCCATTGGTTTATTTGTGATATATATCGTTATGTTGTATATAGTACTGGGTGCGATCCCTTTATAATAGGAGGAAAAAATGACGATTACGGAAACATTAGCAAAATTCATTTCTGAATATTCGTATGAACGGATACCTGAATCAGTAGTACATACTGCAAAAGAATGCATAATTGATACTTTAGGGGCGGCACTTTGCGCCATATCGTATCCTGATATGGCTGGAATTGTGCACGTGTTGTTAGAGTATGATAGTGATACGACATCAGCAATAGTCTGGAATACGAAACGGCGAGGATCTTTGCAAAACGCATTGCTTTTAAATGGAACAATGGGACATACTACGGAGATGGATGACGTGCATAAACTGGCAAAAGCACATGTGGGAGCGATCGTAGTTCCTGCTGCATTGACATTAGGGGAATATTTGAATTCCAAAGGAAAAGATATTATTCGAGCAATTGTTCTAGGGTATGAAACTGCATTGCGGATTAGTATAGGAATTGGGGCAACGAGCCATCGGCTTCAAGGCTGGCATGCTACAGGGACTTGTGGTATTTTTGCTTCTGCTGTTGCAGCCGCAGTATTATTGGAGTTTGATGAAGATAAAATAGCTGATACCTTAGGTTTAGCAGGGACTCAAGCCAGTGGATTGTGGGCATTTACGACTGATGGAGCTTCTTGTAAGAAGTTTCATGCAGGGAAAGCTTGCCATGGCGGTGTTTTGGCTGCTCTTTTGGCAAAAGGGGGAATGACTGGGCCTAGATATATTTTAGAGGCAAAAGACGGTGGATTATATAGGGCAGCTTCTAAGGAATATGACTTTGATAAAGTAACAGATGGATTGGGCATAGTATGGGAGATTTTGAATGTAGATAGAAAACCCTTTGCGTGTTGTCGAAGCATGCATCCTTCAATTGATGCAATTTTACAATTGGAAAACGAAGTGTCATTTTCGCCAGAAGAAGTAGAAGTGGTAGAAGTGCGTACATATGAAGTAGGATATCGGCAATGCGGTCTGATACAAACTCCTAAGAATGTGTCGGAAGCACAATTTTCGATTCCGTATGGAGTGGCGGTAGCGTTGTATGATAAGGCTGCTGGATTACAGCAGTTTTCTGAAACTCGAGTAAAGGATTCTAGGATCCAAGCAATGACAAAGCGGGTACGAGTCTATTCTGATGATCGTTTTTCTAAAGAATACCCTATCAATTGGGGGTGCGAAGTAACGTTGAAGCTAGCGGATGGAAGAGTATTAAAAAAGCACGTTGTAAATGCTAAGGGAGATCATAGTGTACCGCTAAATATTGAAGCTTTGAGAGAAAAGTTTATTGCGTTATCGGGAAAGTATTTTTCAAAGTCAGAGATTGATTCAATCATATATGAAATACAACATTTAGAAAGCAGTCAAGGTAAGAATATAGGAAAACTTTTAAGGAGAAGTGATAGCGTGTAAACTGCTATATATAATATGTATTATAGAAAGAGAAAAAATAAGATCTCATTATGCGGAGAAGAAAATAATTTATATAGGCGATGAAAAAAAGAAGAAGCCTGCTTGTTCCGGCAACGGAAAAAAACAGGCTTCTAATCATGTGTTTTGAGAATAAAAGAAAATAAAAACAGCTGAGAATTGCGTTATAAGTATTTTTGATGATTTTTCTCGTGAAACCATATTGGAAATTCAATACCGAATTCTTTTATACTGATAGCGTAGGATCAGCCAATAGGCGGATAAGATGCAAGCAGTAAATCAATAAACGCTTTGACGACAGAGATATTCTGGTAATTATGGCGATGATACAGCCAGGTCTTCCGATAAATGATATCTCCTTTTTGCGTGGTAAGCGGGTATTTGTACAGATGCGGCATATCGATGCCGCAGCTTTCTGACAGCAGGGTATAGCCCAGCTTGTAGGATACGAGTTTCATACATGTATCCAGTGCATCTACCTCTGTTACTGTATTCGGTTTTACGGTAAAATGATTGTACCACCAATCGTCATAGATTGCCTGCAGCGGCGGATCGGTATTATACCGAATGTAGGGCAGGGACGGCAGGTTTTTTAAATCCACCGGTTCTGCGCTGAAAAGGCATAGTGGTTCCTGCCACAGGAGATGCTTGCCTTCATTCCAAAGGTGGTCGCCTCGTACAATGGCCAGCTGCGCGTTTCCGGAAAGGAACTGCTGATATAAATTTTGGCTGTAGCCGCTCATAAAGTGAATTTCCGCTTTTGGATAGGCTTCATGAAATTTTGACAGCAGCTGGGGCAAATGGTATTTTGCAAATACGTTGGAACAAGCAATGCGCAAATTGCCGCTGACTTCTTTTTCCATGGAAGACAGCAGGTCGTACGTCTTGCGAAGTTCGTCCAAAGACCGTTTGGCATAATCGACGATGATCTCGCCTTCCGGGGTGAATTCAATCCCTCTGGGGTGGCGGATGATCAGCTGAATTTTAAATTGCTTTTCGATCTTTTTGATTTTTTCGGTCAATGCCGGCTGAGAAACATAGAGTTTTTTTGCAGCTTTTGTGATATTTTTTTCTTCAGATAAAATCTTTAGAAATAACCAGTCATTATCATTCATAATATCCCTCCATAAAATAAGTATATAATTATTGGAGTGAGTGGTCAAGATAATAAAAAGCTGCTTTCATATATCTATTTTATTATCAATTATATTAAATAGGAGGTCATGAGAGATGGTAACATTGATTCATGAAGGCGTGTATTTGCTGAACGGCAGCGTTTTGGCGACGCAGGCCGATTTGCAGAAGTGCGGAGCTGCTTTATTCGCACAGGCAGAAATGAAAGAACAGGAAGTATGTCTGGAAGACGCGAAGAAACAGACGATAGCCTATGGCATTTTGAGCAGCCATAATATTTCCGGAAACGATCAGTCTTTGGAAATCAAATTTGATGCTCTTACTTCCCATGACATTACGTATGTCGGCATCATTCAGACGGCAATTGCCAGCGGATTGGATAAATTTCCGGTTCCGTACGTGCTGACGAACTGCCATAACAGCTTGGGCGCTGTAGGCGGCACGATTAACGAAGACGACCATGTATTTGGTCTTTCCGCAGTAAAACGGTTCGGCGGTATTTTTGTACCTCCTCATATGGCGGTTATCCATCAGTACATGCGTGAAATGATGGCTGGCTGCGGCAAAATGATTTTGGGTTCTGACAGCCATACCCGGTATGGTGCGCTGGGAACCATGGCGATCGGCGAAGGCGGTCCGGAATTGGTTAAACAGCTTCTCGGCCGTACGTATCGCGTACAGGCGCCGGGCGTTGTGGCAATTTACCTCAAAGGGAAACCGAAAAAAGGCGTGGGCCCGCAGGACGTTGCCTTGGCAATTGAACGGGAAGTATTTAAAAATGGTTTCGTAAAAAATAAAGTAATGGAATTCGTAGGACCTGGCATTGCCAACTTGTCCATGGATTTCCGTAACGGCATCGATGTAATGACGACGGAAACGACGTGCCTGACTTCGATCTGGAGAACGGACGATAGGACGAAACAGTTCCTGACTGTACACGGCCGCAGCGATGCGTACAAAGAATTGAACCCGGGTCAGGTTGCTTACTATGACGGCGCTGTTGTCGTAGATTTGGATACGGTAGAACCGATGATCGCTATGCCGTTCCATCCGAGCAACGCATACACCATCGCTGAATTGAATGCAAATGCAAAAGACATCTTGCCGGAAGTAGAAGAAAAAGCGCTGGCACAGCTGGATAACAAAAACTTGAAACTGAACCTGATGGATCGGTACAACAACGGCCGTCTGGAAGTAAACCAGGCCGTTATCGTAGGCTGCTCCGGCGGTATTTATGAAAACTTGGCGCTGGCAGCAAATATCGTAAAAGGAAAATCCGTAGGTACGGGTCAGATCAACTTCAGCGTATATCCGTCCAGCCATCCGATTTATTTGGCTCTTATGCGCAGCGGTGCGCTGGCTGACTTGATGGAAGCAGGCGCAATCGTTCGTACGGCATTCTGCGGTCCTTGCTTTGGCGCAGGCGACACGCCGTCCAATACGGCATTCAGTATTCGTCATGCTACCCGTAACTTCCCGAACCGCGAAGGTTCTAAACCGGGCAACGGCCAGATTTCTTCCGTCGCTCTTATGGACGCTCGGTCCATTGCGGCTACGGCAATCAACGGCGGCCGCTTGACAGCTGCAACGGAAATCGATTTCGACGATACGATTCCGGCATATGAATTCGATGAAAAACCGTATCAGAACCGTGTATACCAGGGTTTTGGCGAAGGCAGCAAATCCGAAGAATTAATTTACGGTCCGGCAATCAAAAAATGGCCGTCCATTGAACAGCTTTCGAAAAACGTTCTCTTGAAAATGGCAGCGGTTATTCATGACCCGGTAACGACGACGGACGAATTGATTCCGTCCGGCGAAACTTCTTCTTATCGTTCCAATCCGTACGCCTTGTCTGAATTTACGCTCAGCCGGAAAGTTCCGGAATATGTAGGCCGGGCAAAAGCGGTACAGGCAGTGGAAAAGTTGCGCCAGGAAAATAAAGGTGCAGAAGAAGTAAAAGCAGTATATGAAACGGTAATCAAAGCGCTTGATTTGTCGGAAACGGCAGAACAGCTGGCAGCAGACACGAATTACGGCAGCGCGATTTTCGCAAATCGTCCTGGCGACGGCTCTGCTCGTGAACAGGCAGCTTCCTGCCAGCGCGTACTCGGCGGCGCGGCAAACATCGCATTGGAATATGCGACGAAACGGTACCGCAGCAACGTAATTAACTGGGGTATGCTTCCGTTCTTGATTACGGAAAGCGATATTCCGAAACTGGACGTACATGACTATGTATTTGTGCCGAACGTACGGGAACAGCTTCTCAGCAAAGCCGATACGTTTACGGCATATGTAATTAAAGAAAACGGCGTAGAAACCATCAGCTTATCTTTGGGCTATCTCTCTGATGAAGAAAGAGACATCATTGCAGAAGGCTGCCTGATCAATTTCTATGCATCTGGTAAATAATCAGAGAAAAACAGCGAAACAGCTCCCTTAGGGAGCTGTTTTTATGTGTAATGTATGATTTCCAGGTATAATCCCTCCCATCCATTCTCTAAAGGTATAAGTAAAATCAATAAAAATCATTGATGGTGAGGATAGGTAAAATCCTATTTGTAGAATATGGAATGTTTCTTTTATAATAAAGTTAACACCTTTGCAGTTTTTTCGATATGTGGTAAAAGGAGGTAGTATGATGGAAAAAATCAAAATGACGGTACCATTGGTTGAAATGGACGGCGATGAAATGACCCGTATTCTTTGGCAGTGGATCAAAGAAGATCTGATTGAACCGTATGTAGACTTAAAGACCGAGTATTATGATTTAGGTATGAAATATCGAGACGATACGGACGACCAGGTAACGGCAGACGCAGCGGAAGCGATCAAGAAGTACGGCGTAGGCGTAAAATGTGCAACGATCACGCCGAATGCGGCCCGTGTGGAAGAATACGATTTGAAGCAGATGTGGAAGAGTCCAAACGGTACGCTTCGGGCGCTGTTGGACGGCACGGTATTTCGGACGCCGATTATCGTAAAAGGGATTCATCCTTATGTGCAGCGGTGGACGAAACCGATTACGATTGCCCGCCATGCATATGGCGATGTGTACCGCAATGTGGAAGCCAAAGTAGACGGACCGGCAAAAGCGGAATTGGTCGTTACCTATCCGGACGGACGGGTAGAACGGCAGACGATTCATGAATTTACCGAGCCGGGCATTGTGATGGGCATGCATAACAAAGATGCCTCAATCCGCAGCTTTGCGTACTCTTGCTTTGAATTTGCACTGAGTCAAAAACAAGATCTGTGGTTTGCGACGAAAGATACGATTTCGAAAACCTATGATCATCGCTTCAAAGATATTTTCCAGGAAATTTATGACGCGGAATATAAAGAAAAATTTGAAGCGGCCGGAATTGAATATATGTATACGTTAATCGACGATGTCGTAGCGCGGGTGATTCGGTCGGACGGCGGCATGATCTGGGCTTGCAAAAACTACGACGGCGATGTAATGAGCGATCTGGTTTCGACTGCCTTTGGCAGCTTGGCGATGATGACCAGTGTACTGGTATCTCCGCAGGGATATTATGAATATGAAGCGGCTCATGGCACAGTACAGCGCCATTATTACAAGCATTTAAAAGGGGAAGAAACTTCTACGAACTCCATTGCAACGATCTTTGCCTGGACGGGCGCGCTGCGCAAACGCGGTGAACTGGACGGCAACGCGGCATTGTCGGATTTTGCAGATAAGCTGGAAAAAGCCTCTCTTCAGACAATTGAAGAAGGGATTATGACAAAAGACCTGTATGCTCTTTCGGATTTGGAAGAAAAACAGGCCGTGAATTCGCGAGCATTTTTGAAAGCGATTCAAGAACGGTTAAATCTGTTGTTGGCATAAGCGAAATGAAATGATGAGGGTATCTGCTTAAAAAAATTTTGAGGTAGATACCCTTCATTTATGTCATTTTATGAAAAATAAAAAGAATTTATTATACATGACCAAAAACCTATGATATAATAAGCGCGGAATTATGAAAGATAATTCCTGATGCGATAAAATATTATCGCATCGTACATCTGGTGATTCATGAAAATAAACATATAATAAAGGAGGAGAATTATGATCAACTGGATCGTACTGGGAGCGATTGCACTGTCTATCGCGTTCGGGTACAAAACAAAATTTAATACTGGATTTTTTGCTATTGTTTTTGCGTATTTGATTGGCTGCTTTATGCTGGACTTGAAAACCGGCGCGCTGATCGATATGTGGCCGATGAAGATTTTCTTCGTAATATTCGGTGTTGCGTTATTCTATAATTTTGCAACGCTGAACGGCACGCTGGAAAAAATGTCGCAGCATATGCTGTATGCGACGAGAAAGGCGCCGCGGTTACTGCCGCTGGGGATCTTTTTTGCAGCGACGATTATTTCCGGTTTAGGCGCTGGGTTCTTTGCGGTAATGGCGTTCTTTGGACCGATTACGATGATCTTGTGCCGCAAGACGGGATTGAGCCCGCTGGTAGGCGCGTTGGCAGCTAACTATGGCGCGCTGTGCGGCAACAACTTCATGACGAGTGCCGGCGGCGTCGTATTTATCGGCTTGATGGAAAATGCCGGATATGCTGCAGAAGCGTATACGTTTGATTTCTGGATCTTCCTGGCATCCATGGTTATCCCTGTTATCGTTCTTAGCGTGATGATTCTTTTCAGCAAATCGCATGCAGGGAATGTGGAACTGGATATTCCGGTACCGGAAAAATTTGATGATAAGCAGAAAAAGACAATTGCTCTTATTATTTTAATGGTTGCGACAGTGCTGGCGTTCCCAATCATGCATCAGCTCTTCCCGCAGTCTGAAATGATTACGTTCTTGAATAAGAAGATCGATATTGGTCTGGTAGCCGTTGTATTCACTTTGATCGCGCTGTGCATGGGACTTGGCAACGAAAAAGATATTATCGCCAAAGTACCGTGGGGCACGCTGATCATGATTTGCGGCGTAGGTATGCTGATTGCGGTAGCGATTAAAGCCGGTACGGTAAAAATGCTGGCAAGCTGGGTCGGTGCTTCGATCCCGCCGCTGTTTGTACCGATTGCATTGGCGCTGATCGGCGGATTCATGTCGTTCTTCAGCAGCACGATGGGCGTAGTAACGCCGGCGCTGTTCCCGATCGTTCCGTCTATTGCGGAAGCAACGGGACTTCCGGCAGGCGCGTTGTTCCTGGCGATCACGATTGGCGCACAGGCAACGGCAATCTCTCCGTTCTCTTCCGGCGGCAGCTTGCTGCTCAGTGCGGTAGGTGACGAAGAAAGAGATAAAATGTTCAGCAGACTGTTATTTAAAGGCGCACCGCTTTGTATGGCCGCTGCTATTGTCTTTGCAATCTTGGCAACATTTGTTTTCTAATGAAACAGTGAAATAGGTGAAGGAGGAACTATCATGAAACTTTTCGATTCACATGCTCATGTATTTAAAGTAGGGCTGCCCTTGGCTTCTGTCCGCCGGTATGCACCGGACTACGATGCCTTTGCCGAAGATTTTATCGGCAACTTTACCCGGCATCAGCTGGATATGGGACTGCTGATTCAGCCGAGCTTCCTTGGAACGGACAACAGCTACATGCTTGAGGCGATTAAACAGTACCCGGACCGGCTTTTGGGCGTAGCCGTAATTGATCCGGAAATGAGTCTGGAAGAAATGAAGCAGCTCAAAGAGCAGGGTATCATCGGGATTCGCTTGAATTTGGTTGGCCGGGAGATTCCGGACTTCGATACGCCGGTATGGCAGAATTGCCTGGCTCAGGTAAAATCCTTGAACTGGCATGTAGAAATCCATCGGGAGTCGAAAGATATTCCGGAGATCGTAGATCCGCTCCTCAATGCAGGCGTTCATGTAGTGATCGACCATTTTGGCAAACCGGACCCGGTAAATCCGCTGGAAGACAGAGGCTTTAAATATCTGCTGTCCGTAGGGAAAACGCAGCAGGTATGGGTAAAAGTTTCCGGCTGGTACCGCGTTGGCAAAGGCGAACAAGGCGTAGAAGCCGCTAAAATCATGGTGCCGGAATTGATAGAAGCCTATGGCACGTCCCGTTTGATGTGGGGCAGTGACTGGCCGCATACGGCGTTTGAATCGGAAGTAACGTATGACAAAGCGTTCCAGGTATTGGAAACGATCGTTCCGAATGAAACAACGCGCGAAGAAATTTTAGGCAAGAGTATCCTCGATTTGTTATAATCAGAATAAACCCGCTGTCTTTAGGCAGCGGGTTTGTTTTTATAAAAAATTACTATGTGCAGCAGAAAAAGAAGAACATAGACAAAGCCAGCGGCCCGGGGGATAATAAATGAAGTAATGTATGAACGGAAGAGGGGGATACGATGGAGCTGAAAGTGCTTTGTGTATTTTCATTCCTGCTGCTAGGTTGTATTTTTGCGGGCATTCCGCTGTTGGCGGCATTGGCTGCCGGCTATTTTCTTTTCTTTGGCTATGGACGATATAGAGGATATGGAGGCGCTTCCCTGCTGCAGATGAGTCTGGAAGGCGTTCGCATGGTGAAAAATATCTTGCTGTTATTTATCTTAATCGGGATATTGACGGCATTGTGGCGGGCGGCTGGTACGATTCCGGCGATTGTATATTATGCAGCGGGTCTGATTCAGCCTTCGGTATTCTTGGTATTGGCATTTTGGCTGAACAGCGTCGTATCGTTTTTGACGGGGACGTCTTTTGGTACGGCGGCGACGATGGGGGTAGTCTGTATGACGGTTGCATCCTCGCTGGGGATCGATACGGTATGGGCCGGAGGCGCTGTTTTATCCGGCGCGTATTTTGGCGACCGCTGTTCGCCGGTATCTTCCAGCGCACTTTTAGTGGCGGAGCTGACGCAGACGGATATTTTTCATAATGTGCGGCTGATGATGAAAACGGCGCTGGTGCCTTTCGCGGCAACGAGCGCTGTTTATGGAGCCGCCGGCTGGTATTTGCCCGTTGGGCCGGCGGCAGCTTCGGCGGATATCGGCGCGTTGTTTTCTTCTCATTTTGCGATTGATGGACTCGTATTGCTGCCGGCTGCCGTGATCCTCGTATTTATGATAGGGCGGGCTTCGGTAAAAAAGGCGATGCTGGTCAGTATTGCTGCAGCGGCGGTGATCAGCATCGTGTATCAGCAGGCAAGCTGGCAGGAAATACTGTCGGTCAGTCTGACGGGATATTATGCCGACGACCCTGTATTGGGAGCGATGATCAACGGCGGCGGTATCTGGTCCATGGCAGAGGTGACGGCGATTGTTTGTCTGTCGTCTTCGTATGCCGGGCTGTTTGAAGGAACTGGGTTATTGCTGCCGGTAAAAGAAAAAGCGGAATGGCTGGGAAAAAAGATCTCTCCCGCAGCGGCGGTGTTGGCAAGCGCTGCTGCAACGGCGGCTATCACCTGTAATCAGGCGTTGGCTGTAGTGCTGACCCGGCAGTTATGTGAAAAAGCGGAACCGGATCGGCAGCGGCTGGCTATTTTGCTGGAAAATACGGTTATCGTAATTTGCGGCCTGATTCCCTGGTCGATTGCGGCGGCCGTTCCCCTGGCAAGTATCGGCGCTTCGTCACAAAGTATTTTCACCGCTTTGTATTTGTATCTGATTCCTGCGTGGACCCTTTTTCTTACCTGGAATAAGAAAGATTGGCTGTAAGAAGCGGCGCTGTATAAAAAGGCCTCTGTGTATACAGAGGCCTTTTAGTTATGTGGAAAGCAAGGTTACTTTTTTTCATAGGATAAGGTGGACAGCCAATTTTCGATCAGCTGCGACGCTTTATCCATATCGGTGCGGGAAATTCCGATTGGCGTTCCAACGGTGGAATGGGGAACGGACTGGGAAATCTGCCGCACGCTCGAAGATAAGCCGCCGGTGCCATGGGCACAGAAGGGAATGATCAGTTTGCCGGACAGGTCATATTCTTCCAGGAAAGTGCGGACAGCCATCGGTGCGCCGTAATCCCAGTTGGGATAGCCGAGGAAAATAATATCGTAGTCCGCCATATTCTCGACATGGGAAGCCAGCGGCGGCCGGGCATTTTTTACCGCTTCATCGGACGCCTGATTCAGCACTTGTTCATAGTTTTCCGGGTATGGCTGCTGGACTTTGATAGCAAATAGATCGCCGCCTGCATGCTGCTGGATCAGCTGCGCCATGATGGTTACGTTTCCCGGCGGCAGAAGGCTGGCCGAGGTGGTCGCCTGGATATCGACGGCCGATGGATCGCGGACGATCGTGTTATCGGCGCGGGAAAAATAGGCGATCAGAATTTTTTTATTTGCCGTTTCCTGCAAAGCCGGTGCAGCGGCCGCCGGTGCGGATACCGGCGGATTTGCCGGCGCAGATGTTACGGCGCAAGCCGTAAGGGTAAGCAGGAGAACACAGGATAGGCCGGTAAGAAGAAGCCGTTTGGTTTTCATTAGTTATCCCTCCTGAAATGTCATGGAAACGGTATCGCCCAATTGATGGAAAAGAGTCAGGTCATCGGTAATTCGGCCGATTTTAATGACGTCCATCGTAAGATTGGGACGGTCGGTTTGGGCATAGAAAATAGCGATGGTATTATTGGCAGGGCAATAGGTGATATCGCCGTTTACAAAGCTGCGCTGCACAGGACCGCTGTTTGCCGGACGGAAAGGCAGAGGGCCGTAATATTCGCGGCCGCCGTAACCGGACATTGTTACCGATACGGGAAGATGAGAACGGATTTCCCGGGCAAGCGGCGTATCATCCCATTCCCCCTGCAGGGTCTGTCCGCTGATTACAACCGAGGCGCACTGTGTCTGTTCTTCATTTGCTGCCGGTAAAGGCAGGCCGGAAAGCCAGGTACGGACGGTTTCGCCGGAAGCGGGCACATCTTTTGCTTCTACGGCAAGGCCGGACAATACCTGTGCCTGCGGAACCAGCGCTTGAATATCACGGTAGCTGCGGCCGCTGCTGTATCCGTCATGGGTACAGAAAGGAACGACGATTTTACCGGACGACTGTGCCTGCTGCAAAAACGTTGCAACGGGACGGGGAATGGTGCTGGCCCAAACAGGATAACCGACGAAAATCACATCGTAATTAGCAAAATCCACGGTGGAGGCGAGCGGCGGAAAAGCCTGCCGAGCAATTTCCTGGTGGTTTAATTCTACGACATCGTCAAAGGAAACGGGATAAGGCGATTGGCTGCGGATCAAGAAGAGATCGCCGCCTGTCTGCTGTTGAATCTCTCTTGCTAAAAGCTCTGTTGTGCCGCAGGGTTTGCCGTTCTGCATGAATATGCTGGCAGAAGTCGAAGCGTCCACCGAGCTGGGATAATTCGTATTGCCCAGGCGGGAAAAATACGCGATCAATATCCGGCTGCCGGAAGTCGTCTGCGGGGCTGCAGATGCGGTCTGCGGCACGGCGGGGGCAGACGGAGCGGACATATCCATTCCGCAGGCAGAAACCAGTGCGGATACTGTCAATAAGGTGCATAACCAGGCTGTCGTTTTCATAAGGACTCCTTTCCTATCATGGAAGCATATTTTTTAGTTTAGCAATATCTTCATCTGTACGGTTGCCGTAGATGGGGATGGCAGCCAGAGCGGTTTCAAAGGCGGTAAATTCCTGGTCCGTCCAGGTGATGGCTGTTGCGCCTAGATTTTCCCGGATACGGGAATCTGTGCGGGATCCTGGAATCGGAACGAGAGAATCGTATTTATGCAGCATCCAGGAAAGAGCGATCTGCGCCGGCGTCGCACCTTTTTGAGCTGCATAGTCTTTGACCAGCTGCAATAGCGGCTGATTGGCCTGCATATTGTGGGGTGCAAAGCGGGTGATGACCCGGCGGACGTCATCGCCGACATAGGTTTGTTCAGGCAGGTAACAACCGCTTAGAAAACCGGCGCCCAGCGGGCTGAAAGGAACAAAGCCGATGCCAAGTTCACGGCAGGCCGGGATAACGTCGGCTTCAAACATGCGTTCCATCAAAGAATATTCGCTTTGCACGGCCGTCACCGGGGTGACTGCATGGGCGCGGCGAAGTTCTTCTTCCGTACATTGCGATACTCCCCAGGCGCGGATCTTGCCGGAACGGATCAGTTCCCCCATGCACCAGGCGACATCTTCTATGGGAACCTCTGGATTGATGCGGTGCAAATAATACAGATCAATGTAAGAGGTGTGAAGACGCGCTAACGAAGCCTCCGCATGGCGGGTGAGCACCGAAAGAAGAGCCGTTCGGTCTGTAGCTGCCTCAGTGGGAAGAATGTGGAATTTCGTAGCGAGAACGATGTGCTGGCGAAAAGGCTGAATGGCTTTTCCGGTCAGTATTTCATTTTCGCCGGCGCCGTAACTTTCCGCAGTATCAAAAAAAGTGCAGCCCGATTCATAGGCGGTTTGGATCAGCCGAATACTCTCCGTTGGTTCCGGGGCGGGGCCGTAGCCATGAGAAAGCCCCATACAGCCGTAGCCGACGGCAGAAACGGACAGGGGTCCTAACATGCGCTGTTTCATTGTACTCATACTCCTTTGCTTCATCAATATTGTCAGTGGTGATGAGTTTATTGTAAAAGATTGAAAGATAAATAGCTAATGCTTATATATAGCAGATAAACATGCTTAGCAGGCATTTCTAAAGGAAAAGGTTCAGGTGCATGGGAACCAAAGAAGACTGCGCTGCATTCATAGAAACTATCACAAAGAAGTGCAGAGGAAAGCGTGTTTAGGGTTGACACTTGTGTTTTTGTGCGGTACTATATAGCTACGTCATGACGAGATGTTCTATAGGACAAAGCCATAGTTCTTTATCAACTGGATATATGTGGGTGAAGTATGTAGGAGAAGATGGGATCATCTACCGAAGGAGTAACACTCTCAGGTGCCGCAAGGCAGTGACTATATATGGACACAACTCTGGAGAGTCCCTTAAATGGGCGCCGAAGGTGCACGGGCAGTTTTGCCTTTATCTCTCAGGCCAGTGGACAGAGACAATAAAAAATATCTTATAAGGTATTTTGTTATTTGCTATTATTGCTATTATGTATTTATTAATGCAGCCAGAGTATATTGTTTTGTATACTCTGGCTTTTTTATTGAAAGGTGTGAGAACTATGCTGGATATGTTAAAAATGATTGATGGGTTCGTTTGGGGACCGCCGTTATTGATATTATTGGTAGGAACAGGGATTTGGTTTACTCTGCGGCTGGGTTTGATTCAGATCTATCGGCTTCCGTTGGCGCTGCGGCTGATTTTTTCAGCAGAAAACAGCGGGAGCGGCGATGTAAATAGTTTCCGGGCGCTTTGCACGGCGCTGGCGGCTACGGTAGGGACCGGCAATATTGTCGGCGTAGCAACGGCAATAAAAGCCGGCGGTCCGGGGGCGCTGTTTTGGATGTGGATGGCGGCTTTCTTTGGGATGGCAACGAAATACGCAGAATGCTTGCTGGCAGTGAAATACCGCCAAGTAGATGCGAATGGAAATATTTCCGGCGGCCCTATGTACTATATCGAAAATGGTCTGGGCAAAGCGTATAAACCGCTTGCCATGATGTTTGCCGCTTTTGGCGTGCTGTGTGCCTATTTTGGAATCGGCACCTTTGCGCAGGTCAATTCGATCGTAGAGATTACGCATCTTACCATGGGGATTCCGGTAGAATATACTGCAGTCGTACTGACGTCTTTGGTTGCCGTTATTACCATCGGCGGATTAAAATCTATAGCGAAAACGGCAGAAAAAATCGTACCGACTATGGCCGTTGTATATTTCATTACCACGGTAAGTATATTGATTCTTCATGCGGAAGCAATACCGCAGGCAATCGAAGCGATTTTGGTATCGGCGTTTACGCCGACAGCGGCTGCCGGCGGATTTTTAGGGGCTACGGTAATGATGGCGATTCAAAATGGGGTAGCCCGCGGCGTCTTTTCCAATGAATCCGGTTTGGGAAGCGCGCCGATCGTTGCGGCGGCAGCCAAAACGAAATGGCCGGCAGAACAGGGCTTGATTTCTATGACGGGGACGTTTATCGATACGATCGTGATCTGTACGCTTACCGGGCTGACGCTGGTGGTTACGGGAGTATGGCAGGGACCGGCCAATGGAGCGGCAATGACGCAGCAGGCGTTTACGATGACTTATCCTGGATTTGGCAGTATTCTTTTGATGCTTGGTTTGGTACTGTTTGCATTTACCACGATTTTGGGCTGCAATTATTATGGAGAACGGTGCGCAACCTATCTGTTTGGGGTAAAAGTCATTCGGCCGTACCGTTTGATTTTCATCGGGCTGATTGCCTGCGGGGCATTCCTGAAATTGGAAGCCATTTGGGTGCTGGCAGATATTGTAAACGGACTGATGGCAATCCCGAACTTGATCGCGCTGCTGGGGCTGTCCGGCGTGGTGGCAGCGGAAACGAGAAAGTACAATGCGTACCGCAGAGAGCTGGCAGAAGAAAAACTGGAGTCTTCCGTAATAGCCATGGCGGAGCAAGAAAGACAATAGGATATAGACGCGAGATGCCGTCCGCAAATGCGGGCGGTATTTTTTTCTGTCCTTAAAGCGAAAAGGTTGTTTTTTGCAGAAAAATACAGGATAATAAGGGATATGCAGAACGTGAGGTGAAACGATAATGATGGATGTAAAAGAAGAAACGGTGATGGTGGATATATATCCCGTGGAAAAATCGAAAGCGCCGGCTTATCGGGCCGCTAGAGAACGGTGTGCCGCCGCTGCGCAGAACATAATCAGCCAATACGGGGTGAAAGCTGTGCGGGAAACGAGAGATCCGCAGGAAGGCGAAGGGATTTTTGGCTATAACCCAAAAGGGGAAGTGGAATTATCTGTTCTGCTGGATCCGTTTGAAGTGCCGGTTATGGATAAAGCGATGGCAGACGGCCGGCTGGAACAGTATATAGCCGCTGCCAACGGTATACCGGAAGCGTGCATCGACGAGGTAAAAGAAGCGCTTCGCAAAGAATGCGCGCTTGCCGAAAACCGTTCGTCCGATATGGATGCAGAAAAAGAAAACGAAACGCTCAGCAAAGAGTAGTACGGCTGCGGCCGAGGGTAGTGTGGAAGGGAAAGGAGCCAAGTAATATGAAGTACAAGTATCAGCCAGTAACAGAAGAAGTGATCCATGCGTTAAAAGAGATCGTAGGAGAGAAATATGTAAAGACAGACGCCGATGTGCTGGATCGGTATAAGACCGACGAGGAAACCGACGCGCATTATCATCGGCTGCCGGAAGCAGCGGTATGGCCGGCTTCGGCGCAGGAAATTGCAGAAATTATGAAGCTGGCCAACAAGTACCATATACCGGTTACTCCGCGCAGTGCGGGAACCAGCGTATCCTGCGGAGCGGTGCCGGCGTATCATGGCATCGTATTGCTGATGGAACGGTCACTACCTAAACGTCCGGCCGACGCTCTAACTTTCAAATTTTCCATAAAAGGAACAGCTTCTTTAAAGAAATCTTCTTGAGAAATACGCCATCCTACAGATACACCGGGAAATACACCCCATCTATATTTTTTAGGGAGAGCAGTAGAAGCATCAATCCTACTAGTTACTTCCAATAAGTATTTATCGTCATAAGAATAGTTAAAACGGAATACATACCCTGCGCGTCTGTCCAAACCATGACCTCCTTTGACAAGGTTTTCGTTTACAGTCAGACCATAACTCATGTCCATAATATCGGTAATAGGGAAATCTTCTCTACCAGCAGATAAGCTTGATTCGTCAGTCCTAGAATACTCATACAAAAACAATCCCGATACAGCATGTTTACCAAATTTGTTAGAGTATTCAATAGTAGGTTGAATAGTATAACCTTGACTTTCAGTAAACCACTGATTTAAAGAAGCCTTACTAGCAATACGTCCTTTCTGCACAACCCAATCACGAGTTGACTGATTCCAACAATCCAAATCATAAGGCAGGAAGTATTTTTTCTGCATGGTATAGTTCTTAACATAAGAAGCATTCAATTTTAAGCTA
>OHAY01000996.1_pt1 | contig 27754 bp, 24 predicted proteins | sample 1577191 | NCBI WGS metagenome assembly OHAY01 (sample SAMEA3541504, study PRJEB24748) | human gut metagenome | biome: human gut; feature: human-associated habitat; material: faeces | place: China | collected 2012 | reverse complement strand
CAAGAAGCACATATTATCACTGAACCTACAGGAAAAAATACAGCTCCTGCTATTGCTTTAGCACAGAGTTATTGTCAAGATGTATTGCAATGTGATGATGATGAGATTTTATTTGTTAGTCCATCAGATCATTTAATTAAACCGATAGATGCTTTTCAAGATTTAATTAAAAATGCCAAAGATGTAGCTAAAGATAATATAGTGATCTTAGGAATTAAACCTACAAAACCAGAAATTGGTTATGGTTATATTGAAGCAGAAAAAAATAATAATTTAGCTAAAAAAGTTATTTCTTTTAAAGAAAAGCCAGATTTAGCTACTGCTAAAGAATATATCGTTTCTAGTAATTATTATTGGAATGGTGGTATGTTTATGTTTAGCATAGCTACTATGCAGACTGAACTCACTAAATACATGCCAGCAATAATAGATATTACCCAAAATGGTTATCAATATACAGTGGATAATTTTATAAACATGCCAGATATATCTATTGACTATGCAGTAGCAGAAAAATCACAAAAGATGATGATGATACCAATGGAAAATATTTATTGGAATGATATAGGCAGTTTTGATGCTATTGCGGAAGTACTTTCTGATAAGGATAAAAATGTATTTAAAGGTGATATTTTAGCGGAAAACTGTATAGATACTATGATTATTGGTGACACTCGCCTAATTGCAGGTATTGATTTAGAAAATTTAATGATCATTGATACACCAGATGCACTTCTTGTAGCTAAAAAGGGTGAAAGTCAAAAAGTAAAAAATATAGTGAATAAGCTTAAACAAAGTAAAAGAAAAGAAGCAAAAGAAAATGTCACTATGTATCGCTCATGGGGAAAATATACTTTACTTACTGAAAGTGAAGGTTATAGAGTGCGTAAGATAGAGATGGATCCAGGGGCTTCACTTACTATGCAGATGCATTATCATCGTAGTGAGCATTGGACTGTTATCTCTGGTACAGGTAAGATTATTATCAATGATAGAGAAAGTATTTTTACGGAAAATCAAAGTACGTATATTCCTATGGGAATAAAACATAAATTGTCTAATCCAGGGAAAATACCTTTAATTATTATAGAGGTACAATCGGGTAAATATATTAATGAAGATGATATTGTAGTTTTTGAGTAAATGAGGTAAATAAGGTGAAAATTCTTCATGTAGGTGAATATGTTAATGGTGGTGTAGCCACATATTTAAGAACTTTATTAAATGGATTACAGAAATATAGTAATATAGAAAGTTATTTATTGATTAGTGAGTATAAATCTCAAAAAAACTGGGAAAATATAACTAAAAAAGTATTTTATTATAAATATAAAAGAAGTATAGTAAATATTTTTTCAGCTATAAAACAAATACATGAAGTTATAGAAAAAGTAAATCCTGATATAATACATGTTCATAGTACATGGGCAGGTCTTTTTGTTAGATTACCTTATTTATTTAGAAAAAGAAAAGCTAAGATAATATATCAATCACATGGTTGGGCTTTTTTAATGGATACATCTAATTATAAAAAATATATATATGCTTTAGTAGAAAGAATTTTATCTATACCAACAGATAAAATTATAAATATATCTAATTATGAACAAAATCAAGCTATTAAATATGGTTTAAATAAAAATAAGATGATAATGATTTATAATGGAGTAGAAGATAAAATAAATAAGTCTAATTTAAAGTTGAATTGGGATGGTAATAAAATAAACTTATTATTTGTTGGTAGATTAGATAGACAAAAAGGGTTAGATTTATTTTTAGATGTATATGAGAAAATGAAATTAAAAAATATTCATTTATATGTAATAGGAATAAGTGTATTGGATAATAATTTGCCTAAAAATACAGAATATGTTACCTATTTAGGTTGGGTTGATAGTAAAGATATTGATGAATATTATCAAGCCTGTGATGCAGTAATAATGCCTTCTCGTTGGGAGGGCTTTGGTTTAGTTGCTGTTGAAGCAATGAAGAATTCGAAACCTGTTTTAGTAAGTAATAGGGGTGCATTACCAGAATTAGTAAAAGAAAATAAAAATGGATATATTTTTCAGTTAGAAAATATATCCATTTTAGAAATGATATTAAAAAAATTAAATAAGGAATATTTGGTTACTTTAGGGAAAGGTGCTAGGCAAATGTATAAAAATAATTATACTGCAGATATTTTTGTGATAAAGATCTTAAATATATATAAAAATATTTTATAATGGAGAAAATAAATGAATATATTAGTTATTTCAGATAAGTTGTATCCTGATGAATATGGAGGATCATGTACTGTAACATATAAATTAATAGAAAAATGGCAAGAAAACAATAGTGTAGATATTTTTACATGTAAAAAAACAAAAACATCAAATGATACTTTATTTAATAATAAAGTTTATAGAGATTTTATAAAATCTAATCCTATTTTTAGTGCTAAATGTTTAAGAAAAATTTTAGAAGAAAATGATTATGATGTAATAGTGACACATAGTGTATTTGCTTGGTTTATTTATTATTTAGCTACATTGTTTAAAGAAAAATATCGTAATAATAATGTGTATAATGTTTTTCATGGACCATGGCATAAAGAGGCTATATTAAAGTATTCTGGAAATAATAGTAATTTAAAGAAATTTTTTATACCTAAAATGATGTATCAATTAGAAAAATTATATTGCAAAAAAAATAATAATTTTATTTTTTTAAGTAAATATATGCAAAATGAATTAGCATTAATAGATAATAAAATAAAAAATAAAAATTGTTATTTTATACCTGGTGGAGTAGATTTACAAGAGTATAAGCGTAAATACACAAAAGAAGAAGCAAAATCTTTAATAGGTATAGAAAAAAATAAATGTGTTTTGTTTACATTAAGAAGATTAGATAAAAGAATGGGTATTGACAATTTAATAGAAGCAATATGTTTAATGGATAAAGAAGAAAGAAAAGATTTTGTATTAATTATTGGTGGAAAAGGAAATTATAGAAAAGTTTTAGAAGAAAAGGCTAATCCAATAAAAAATAATGTAATATTTACAGGTTTTATATCAGATGAAGAAGTTAATAAATATTTTTGTGCAGCAGATTTGTTTATTGTACCAACTTTAGATTTAGAAGGTTTTGGATTGGTTAATTTAGAAAGTTTAGCAATGGGGGTTCCAGTAATAGCAACTCCTCAAGGTGGAATGAGAGAATTAGCAGGAGTTTTTGAAAATTTTAATTTAGCAGATGAAATTAGTATTGAAGGATTAAAAAAAGTTATTTTAAAATATAGTGAGTTATATAAAAATAAAATTATAAAAGAGAATTTATTAAAATATGATTGGCAAGTTATTGCAAAGAATTATATAGATATATTTAAAAAAATTAATTTATGAAGGACAAATAAGTTTAATTGTGCAAAAGCAATTAATATTATTTTCCGTTATTATAAATAAGCAATTAAAAAATCCTAACTAAAAATGATTATATAAAAAAATGATTGATATATATATGATAAAATGTAAACAGAGGTAATTTTTGTGGATAAAAAATTAGTATCAGTAATAATTCCATCATATAATCGAAGTTTCATATTAGAAAAAACTATTCCAAGTTATTATCAAAAAGAGGTAGGGGAAATAATAGTAATAGATGATGCCTCAGTAGATGATACGGAAAAAGTAGTAAAAAAAATACAAAAAACTATTCCTGTATTGAAATATATAAAATTGAAAAAGAATAGAAAACAAACATATGCTAAAAATATAGGAATATTAAATGCTAAATATCCATACATTTATTTTGGAGATGATGATTCTTTTTTGACTGAAAATACTATAAGTATATTATTGGAAACTTTAATAAAATATAATGTGGATGTAGTAGGAGCAAAATTTTTATATTTAAATAATAAATATGATTTATTAGATGTTGATGATTTTATTGAAAAGAAAAATATTTTTGTTGAAAATGTATATGATATAGTAGATTTGAAAAAGTGGAAAATTGACTTTTCTTGTAGTGTAAAAAAAGCTATAGAGGTACCATTTTGTCATGCTTGTGCATTAGTTAAAACTGCTGTAGCAAGGAAAATAATGTTTGATACTATTTATAAAGGAACAGCTATAAGAGAAGAAACAGATTTTTTTACAAGAATAAATAAAGCAGGGTATAAGATATATTATAATTCTAATGGAATACAAATAAATTATCCTAGAGATATATTGAATAAAGGAAAAAATGATAATAGAAAAAGTTTTAAATATAAAATGAAAGCAGCTTTTTATGATGTAAGAAATACTATGATTTATTTTAATAGACATTATAACTTTTTGAAAAATAAATATGGATTAAAAGATAATAAGTATCAATATATGATGAAATATATAATTAGAAAGATAAAGCGTGCAATTTTATATATTAAAGCATTGTTTGTGGGTTAATCAAGAAAAATTAGATATTATTATTATTTATATAAATGTTAAAGTATAAATTTGGAGATTAAAATGGAAAAAATAAGTATAATAATACCTGTATATAATGTTGAAAAGTATTTAGATGATTGTTTAAAATCTATAGTGACACAAACATATAAAAATTTAGAGATTATTTTGATAAATGATGGTAGTACGGATAATAGTTTAAAAATTTGTTATGAATATGAAAAAATAGATGAAAGAATAATAGTTATCAATAACAGAAATCATGGTGTCAGTTATAGTAGAAATAAAGGAATAGATATAGCAACAGGAAAATATATTGTTTTTGTTGATAGTGATGATATAGTAGATAAAAATTATATTTTTGAGTTGGTAAATGCTAATAAAGAAGATGATTATGATATAGTTGTTTCTAATTTTAAAAATGTATTTATAGGAGATGATAAACAAAATAAAAGTACAATAAAATATAATATAATAGATATAAACTTATTAAATGGAAAGTTTTTTGATGATTATTATTATATAAAGTCTGTATTGACTACACCATGGGGAAAATTATTTAAACGCAAAATAATAAACAAAAATAATATTAGATTTCCTGTAGAAATAAGTTCTGGTGAAGATTATATATTTAATATGCAATATTATAAATTTGTAAAACAATATAAATATATAAATGTTTATTTATATATTTATTTTCATAGAAAAAGAAAAAGTTTAAGTAGACAATTTACAGTAAATAATTTTAAAAAACAGATAGAAGTTATAAAAAAAGAAAAAGAATTATTTAAGCTATTAAATATAAAAAATAGTGAAAAAATATTAGGAGATTGTCTAGTATTACGATGTATGGAATATATGGTATTGAAGGAATCAACTACTTATATTAAAAGTAAACAACGATTGAAATTATTAAAAATAATAACAGATAGTCCTAAAAAAGGTACTAGAATAAAAGATAAAATTATTTTAAGTTTAATAAATATGAAAATTTATTTTCCGATATATATATATTGTTTATTAAAATTATATATAAGAAAATAGATTGAGGTATAATATAAATATATTTTTTTTATTTATATTACAGATTTTCTAACATGGAGAATATTTTATGAATTAAATTTAAAATAAAAGTTTTTATTGAATAATAGAGAATAAATATAAGTGATTTTTATATAATTATTGGAGAGAAAATATAAATAATGAATGAACGAAAAATAGGTATATTGATTAGTTATATTAATATATTACTTCAAACTGTAATTAATTTTATATATGTTCCTATATTGTTATATTATATTGGTAAAAATGGATATGGTTTATATCAATTAATTGGTTCATTTATTGCTTATTTTAGTATTATGGATTTTGGGCTTACTGCGGCCGTTGTTCGTTTTTATACTAAATATAAAGCGTTAAATGATAAAATTAGTATGGAAAATGTATTAGGTATTTCTATAAGGTGTTATGCTGTAATAACATTAATATTATTTATCATAGGATATATATGTTATTTATTTTTAGATGATATATTTTATAATAGTATGACGTCGTCAGAGATTTCTTCAGCAAAGAATATTTTTATATTATTACTTTTAAATATAGTAGTTACAATTTCTACAATGATATTTAGAGCAATTATTAATGCACATGAAAGATTTTTATTTCTTAAAGGAATAGAAACTATTCAATTAATTTTGCAACCAATATTGGTTGTTGTAATATTACAAGAATATCCATATGCTTTTTCTGTAGCTTTGGTGCAAACTGTATTGAATATATTTTTAAGTATAGCTAGATATATTTATTGTTTTAAAAAATTAAAGATACGTATAAAATATCATTATTGGGATAAAAAGTTATTTAAAGAATTTAAAAAATTAGCTTTAAGTATTTTTGCAGTTACTTTAATAGACCAGATATTTTTTAAAACAAATCAAATAATTTTAGGTATAATAAGTGGAACTAGTGCAGTGGCAGTATATGCAATAGCATCACTTATTTATATGAATTATATGGCGCTAGCAACAGCAATTTCTGGTGTTTATTTACCACACGTTACAGAGATGATAGCAAAAAGAGAGTCTATGAAAATAATATCTAATTTGTTTATAAATATTGGTAGATGGCAATATTTTTTATTAGCTGCTATTAGTAGTGGTTTTTTTATTTTTGGTAAAACTTTTATAGTTTTTTGGGCAGGAAAAGGTTTTCAAGATGCTTATTGGATTACTTTGTTGATAATAATACCATTTACAATAGATTTAATACAGAATATAGGATTATCAATATTACAAGCACAAAATAAGTATGATTTTAGAGCAAAAGTTTATTTTTGTATGGGTATATTTAATTTATGTTTAGCTATTCCATTGGCAAAGATGTATGGTGGTATAGGTTGTGCTTTTGCAACAGGGTTATCTATGTTTATTGGTAATGGGTTGATAATGAATTGGTATTATTTAAAAATCACCAAACTGGGAATAGGGCAATTTTGGAAGAATATTGGAAGAATAACAATTGGTGTAGTTATCATTACTATAATAGGTTATATCTTTAATGAAATGATTGAAGATAAGAATGTAATAGTATTTATTATGAAATTATTAGTATATACTTTATTATATGTAGGTATAATGTATAAATTCTTTATGAATATTGAAGAAAAATCTAAGATAAAAAATTTAGTTTTAAAATTAAATTTAAATAATAAGGTGAATTAAATGAATATAAAAATAATAGATAAGATATTTTTTCTTATTTGTTTCTGTTTGATATTTTTAAATATACCCCAATTTATACAAATGAATTTTATAGGAGGCATATTGGGAAATAAATTAGTATTTTATCCTTTGTTTATAGGTTTTATATATACTATTTATTGTCAATATAAATATAAAAATGTGCTTTTTAATTTTGATAAGTTTAAAAAATATATTATATTATTTTGGGGTTTAATATTATTATCAACTGTAATAGGTTTAATTATTTACCCATATTATGATTTAGTGACGAATGGCCCAGTAGATCGAATAGAAAAATTATCAAAGATACTATTAATATTAAATAATATGGAATTTTATGTTGATGAAAAATATTTAATTGTATTATGGATGATTATTAAAACAATAAAATCAGTTTGTTTAGAAACATTTTATACTTTTGGTGGAGCTTATATGATTTATTGTTGGTATCATGAGCGTGTAATAGATGGATTTAGAATTTTAATAAAAGCAATTGTTGTATCGGTTATGATTGTAATAATCTATGGTATAATTGATGTATTTTATTTATTAGGAAGTGACATTGCTACTAATATATTAGTAACAGTAAATCCATTGTTACATGTGATAAAAGACAATGGTATATGGTGGCCACCTCTTTTATGGGAGAGACAGTTACGATCTATTTTTACAGAGCCTTCTTATTATGGGATTTATAGTTCTTTTGCAATGATGTTTTTATGGTATGAATTTATAAGAGTAGAGAAAACAAAATATAAGGCTATATTTATAGCTATTATATTTGCTTTTACATTAGGTTTATTTTTAACTAAAGCAAGAACAGCGATAGCTTTGTTCTTAGGAGAATGTATAATTTTAATATTATATATGCTTTATTTGCGGAAGAAAATACTTTTACAAAAAGTAATGGTTATTTTTGTAACTACTGCTATAGCTTTTTGGGGAGCAAATTTGGTTATTGCTAATATAGGTGTATGGAAAGGTTTAGATAAAGTAGATGATATTAATATGGAGGCATATTTAGAAGATAATTTAGGCTCTTTAGCTAGTACAGATAAACGGAGTAATACAGCCAGATATTCAATAATGATTGCTAATTTAAAAATAGGAATAGATTATCCATTATTGGGAGTAGGAACAAATTTGACTGATGCTTATATACCAGCATATCTTCCAGAAATGAGTGAGGGTAATCATGAAGTTAATATGTGGATAGATAACCAAAAAGAAAAAGGAATTTTAAAATCAGGTTTTCCTAGTTTGGGAGAGTATACTACAAGATTTGCACAAAATGGCTTAATAGGTTTAATTTTATTCTTGATGCCACCAATGGTTTTATTATTAAATTTAATCAAAAAGATTAGAGCAAATTATAATAATGAAGATATAGTTATAAAATATGTCTTTTTCTTTATATCTTTTGTTGGTATAATGGCAGCGGGAATAGGTGATAACATAAATATTACGTATTGTTATTGGGTATTATTAGGTTTAGGATATGCATTATGTTTTGATGAATCATTAAAATAAAATTTAAATAATAGATAGAAAAACCGCAAAGAATATATCTTCTTTGCGGTTTTCTTTTAGTATAGTTTATGCATAGTAAATATTACAATCAAGTATCATATCATTTATTTGCTTATGATCTGTGTATTGCCATATCTTACAAATGCGATCAGGATGTTCTAGTTTAAAGCTGTTTTCATGATAATATTGGGCAGACCAGATGGGGATATAATCTGCAAGTAAATTTAAGTCGATGATATTGGTGAGCCAATTATAGGAACTATATAGACCTACATAATTATAATCTAATTCATTTAGTCGGTTGATGAAATTGCCAATCATATAAGCTACATTGATATTGTTTTTGAGCATAGATTTATCTTCTGCATCATACCAGATGCCAAGTGGCGGATTTTGTCCATTGAGATATATTTTGATTTGTTTATCTACCCAATTAGCTTCTGTTATAGCTTTATCAATTGTTGAAGCATGAGCATAATAATATATGCCATAGGGCAGATTATAAGTTACAGCATTATTTACATGTGAGATAAACATTTCATCTAGATAATTGTACTCACCTATTTTGATGATAACGCCTTGAATATTATTTGCTTTTAGTTTTTGCCAATTGAGTTTTTCTTGCCAAGCTGAGATATCTACTACTTGAAAATTTTGCATAAGTAATCACTCCTTTAATGATTTACTTGCAATTTGAAGGAAGAAATTAAACCTTTTAAGTAAATTAGGAAAAATTTTTGTTATTTTTATAAAAATTTACGATATGTCGAATACATTTTATTTTTATAAGAGTATAATATAGTTAATCTAAAAAAAAGCGAGATGATTATAATGCTACTTATAAAGGCAGTAGATTATAGGATTTTGGAATTATGTAAAGCTTATAATTTGAGCATAAATGGCTTGGCAAATAAAGCAGGAATGCCACCTTCAACTGTGGCTAGCTTATTAAGTGAAAAAAGTCGTAATCCTACAGAAGATACTATTTTTAAAATTTGTATTGGTTTTGGTATGAGAATGGATAAATTTTACGCCTCGAATTTATTTGACATTAAAAATATAAGTTTAGAAAATACTTCGCAGAAAATATATAAAGTTTAAATTCATAACTGCACATATAGCGAAAGGCAAACTATTATGTTTTTGGATAATAGTTTGTCTTTTTTTATTTGCTAAGAAAAAATTTTTGATTTAGGGGTTGATTTTTGCCATCTAAGTTGCAAGTAAATAAGTGTAAGGAGTTGATAAGATGAATAAGAAACGGCGGCAAAAGATGTTATCAATCAAAGCTATGATGTATTTTTAAATTTTAAAATTAAGGAGTGATTTTTAATGGCAGATACACGCAAATTAACAATGGTATTTACTTTAGATAATGGAGACGATTTTAAATATAATTTGGCAGATCCTAAAGATGAATTGACAAAGAGCGAAGTCGATGTAGTCATGCAGAAAATGATTGATACACAGGCTATTATTAAAGACAATCATAAAGCAACAGCGATTAAAGAAGCATATATCACAACTACTACACAAGATGTTTTAGCTTAATTTTTATTTCATAAATTGTATTGATGGATAAAATTAATAGGGGGAATAAATCATGGCAGTTAAGAAAAATGCAGAATGTGAAATCATCGTTAAAGTGGAAACAGGTACTACTTCTACAGGTAAAGCAAGTTATAGCAGTCGTAGTTTTGGCTATATCAATCCGTCTTTGACAGAAGATGATATCTTGGATATTGGTCAAAAAATATCTGGGTTACAAAAGTACACATTAGGAAGTGTAAATCGCCAAGACACAGCAGAAATTGTTGCAGAATGAAGCTAAAAGGGGGTGCAAGCCATCCCCTTTTTCTTTTAGATTATTTTCTTGGTGATAGAAAGAAGTATGTTATATGGAGAATTTATTAGTAAGAGCAAAACTTGGAGATAATTTTGCTGTACAGTTATTATTGAGTAAATATAAGAATTTATTGAGGAGTGCTTCAAGGCAACATCATTTATTATCTATTCAAGAAGAAGCATATGAAGAGGCAATCATTAGTTTTTATCAAGCGATTAAGGATTTTGATGAGTCCTTAGGGGTGCCTTTTACAGGTTTTGCGAAGATGAAAGTCTATCAAGGAGTACATACTTTATTTCGTAGATATTTGCGTATTTGGCAAAATGAAGTATCTTTATCATCAAAAATTGATCGAGAAAATGATGACGAGGAATTTTTAGATTTGTTATCAAGTGATGATGATATAGAGGAGAATATTTCTTGTAAATTGGATTTAATGAAGGTTATTCATCAATTACCACCCCAGCAGTATAAAGTATTTGTTTTAGTCGTATTTAAAGGGCTAAAGCATCAACAAGTAGCAAAATTATTGCATATATCTGCACAAGCTGTCAGCAAAAATTATCGTAAATCATTGGCTTTTATTAATAAATCTTTATATGGATCGGGAAAATAGGATGTGAGGATGATGGAATATATTTTTGAATATATAGCTAATTATGGCTTTCCTATGGTCGTAGCGAGTTTTTTGTTATTTCGCATGGATAAGCATTTGGCTAGTTTGGATAGAGGTATAAGAAATTTGACTCAGATTTTAGCTAAACAAATTGATAAATAATAAAGAGAGATTTTCTTGATATGATGAACTGTATTTTCAAAAGTTTTATGTCTAATATTTGAAAGTGCAGTTCAATTTTTTTGTGTGTTATAATATAGATAATCGATGATGGAGGGATATATCATGGAGAGTTTTAATAGATTAAATGATTTATACTTTAAAAAGCTTTTGGGAGATAAAAAAAGAAAGAATTTAACACTTAGTTTTTTAAATGGGATTTTAAATAAAGATGATGAAAATTATTTTACAGATATAACCTTTTTGGATAAAGATAATGAACCATTAACCTTAGACGGTAAATTATCTAAATTAGATATTAGAGCAGATTTAAATGATGGCACACAAGTGGATATTGAGGTGCAAGTTTGTCCGTTTAAATTAATGGCTGAACGCTCATTATATTATTGGTCAAAGATGTATTCAGAGCAATTAGAAAAAGGTGCTGAATATAAGAAATTAAAGAAGGCTATAGCTATAAATCTATTGGCATTTGATTATTTGGAAGATGAGCAAGAATGGCATAACATCTATAATCTATTAAATGTGAAATCTCATAAAAAACTTACGGACCATATAGAGATACATTTTTTAGAATTGCCCAAATTTACCTTAAAGGATATGCGAAAAATAAGAGCCTCTGAAGCATGGATTGCTTATTTTTCGGGAAAATATAGTAAAGAAGAATTGGAGGAAATAGCGATGACAACTCCAGCAATTAAAGAAGCAGTAGAATTTGAAGATACATTTCTACAGGATAAAATAGAACGTAGAGCGTATGAACAAAGAGAAAAAGCAATAAGAGATTATTATTCATATATGAGTGCATTCAAAGAAGAAGGATTACAACAGGGGTTACAAGAAGGATTACAACAAGGATTACAACGAGGATTACAACAAGGTTTGCAAGAAGGTATTAGAAAAGTTGCTATTAATTTATTAAAAGCTAATATGTCTATTGATTTTATATCTCAGAATACTGGACTGAATGAACAAGAAATATTACATTTACAACAATTAATAACTAAATAATGTAATGCTTATAAAAAATTTGTCCAATAAGAAGATCTATATAATAAAGAAGAATTGGAGAAATTGTGATGACAACTCCAGAAATTAAAGAAGCAGTAGAATTTGAAGATACATTTCTACAGGATAAAATAGAACGTAGAGCATATGAACAGAGAGAAAAAGCTATAAGAGATTATTATTCCTATATGAATGCATTTAAAGAAGAAGGATTGCAACAGGGTTTAGAGCAGGGTTTACAGCAAGGATTACAGCAAGGCATGCAAAAAGGGTTATATCAACAAGCTATACAAACTGCAAAAAATATGTTAAAAGATAAAGTAGATATAAAGCTTATTTCTAAATATACTAATTTAAGTGTAGAAGAAATAAAAAAGATAAACGAAGAATAAAGCCTTAATTTTTGAGGAAGTAGTAATGATAAGATTAGTAATTAAAAAATAAGACTTACAATAGGAATGAATAGGATAGCTAAAAATTAATAATAAAGAGAGATTTTCTTCATAGTTATAATTTGGTAAACTTTATAATTGATAGAGTTAATAATTTTATGAAGAAAATCTTTTTTTATGATATAATGATTTTTGATTGTATAAAATTGTCACAATTTAAAGTATTTTATTTATTTGAGTAGATTATAGGGAGTAGATTGTTATGAAACGTATTCGCAAAGCTGTTATACCTGCTGCTGGTTTTGGTACTCGCTTTTTACCAGCAACAAAAGCAACACCAAAAGAGATGCTACCAATAGTGGATAAGCCAACAATTCAGTACATAGTAGAAGAAGCCGTGGCTAGTGGTATTGAAGATATTTTGATCATCAGTGGTCATGCTAAACGTGCAATTGAAGACCATTTTGATAGTGCACCAATTTTAGAAGCTGAATTAAAAGCTAAAGGTAAAACTAAATTATTGGAAATGGTACAGGAAACATCAGAAATCAATGTGCATTACATTCGCCAAAAACATATGCGTGGTTTAGGTGATGCTATTTTATGTGCTAGAGCATTCATTGATAATGAACCATTTGCTGTATTATTAGGTGACGATATAGTTTATAATCCTGAAATGCCAGCTTTAAAACAATTGATGGATATGTACACACAAACAGGTGCTACTATTTTAGGTTGTCAACAAGTGCCAAAAGAAAAAGTTTCTTCTTATGGTATTGTAGCAGGCGTGCCAACTATCAATGAGCAATTGATGAAAGTCAATGATATGATTGAAAAACCAAGCATTGAAGAAGCTCCAAGTCAAATGGCAGTGCTTGGCAGATATATCATCACTCCAGATGTATTTGAAGTGTTACAAAATACTAAGCCAGGCAAAGGTGGAGAAATACAGTTAACAGATGCACTCAAAGTTATGGCAAAACGTGAAAATGTTTATGCTTATAATTTCACTGGTAAACGCTATGATGTAGGCGATAAATTAGGCTTTTTGAAAGCTACAGTAGAATTTGCTCTTCGTCGTGATGATTTATCTGGAGACTTTGCGGAATATCTCAAAACAATTGTAAAAGATTTATAATAATAATTATAATAAAAAAGGTGATACTAAAAGTATCACCTTTTATTTTATCTATATATTATATTTGTGATTAATTTTCTGGGATAGTTAGATTATCTTTAATTTGCGATACTTCGTTATTGATATCTAACATTATAGGAGCTTCAATAGCATAAATGCGATTTAAATTATTTACAATATCTTTATGCTCAATTTGATTGTAAGTTCCTTCGTTGATGATTACAATACTTTGACGAACAGTTTCATTTAATTTATAACTATAAACACGAGTTTTTTCCAAAATATTATAAACTAATGTATAATTGTTTTGTGATAATTCACTTGGCGGTAAAGCATCTTGTAATGAATTATTAAAAGCATTTATTTCATCATATAATCTTTGCAATTGACTTAAAGCTTCAGTTGTAGATATGGATTGATTTTCATAATTAGAAATGATTTTGTGATAAACTGTAGCAAATCTATCTAGCTGATTGATATCTTCTTTATAATCATTGTACCATGTTATAAAATAAGGTTGTTCGTTTAAAATAGCCAAACGTTGCTCAGTGGAGATAGAATTTGAAGAAGATGGTATCACTAAAGAACTATAGACAGCTACAAAACAAAGTAAAATAATGCCACAAGGAATAATAAATATTCTCTTTGTAGGGTATTTTCTATCAGCTAAATAACTAGCAATAATGATAATAATCATAACAGCAATAGCTAGTAAAATATTCATAAAATTTTTTCCTCCTTATATTATATGTTCATTTCTTTGATGGCAAAGAAACGAACCAAAGAAAGCCACCGCAGATAAAATTTAAGCTTTGAAAAAAATTATCATTTCATACAAAGCTTAAAACTCGCTACGCTCAGACAGTTAAGCAAAAACCGTATTCAATGATAATGTTTTTCAATAATCTTGCGATTACCGCTAAATTTTATAATGCGGAAAATATAACAAATTATTTAGCATTATTAAAAATAATACCGAATATTCCTCACGTTAGTGAATTTTACGGTAGCCGTAGGCTATTGGAAAGGATAAAATTATGGCTATGGTTTTAGCTCTACTGTTTGAGCAAAGCGAGTTTAGAGCGTTATAGACATAATTTTATAATTGACAAAGTAAAATTGATATCGGGAGGTAGAGTTCTTTTGTTACTTTTCTTGCTCATGAAAGAAAAGTAAGCAATATCTTTATTTTAGCATATTTTTTTAGAAGATATGAAAATTAATTTTAGGATAGAGGTGTATGGTTTGACTTCAAGAAGAATTATGTATTATTTACAGGCTTTTAAAATTTTAGCACTAGGATATTGGCGTTCTGAACAAAAATGGAAAGCTTATGGTATTTTAGCTGTTGTTTTAATTTTAAATTTAGCTAGTGTATTTTTAACGGTATTGGTAAATGATTGGTATAAAGAATTTTGGGATGTTTTGCAAGCCTATGAATTTGATAGTTTTTGGTATTTAGTGGGCAAATTTTCCTTGATTGCCGCTATTTATATAGCGATTGGCGTTTATTCTGTGTATTTACAACAATTATTGCAGATAAAATGGCGTGAATGGCTCACTGATAAATATTTAGTGAGATGGATGGAAAATAGAGCTTATTATAAGTTGAAATTGATGGGAAAAGATATGGATAATCCAGATCAGCGTATTTCTGAGGATATTAATCAATTTGTAGCTTTGACTTTATCTTTGACGATTGGTCTGGTGCGTCAATTGATAACTTTGGTGGCGTTTACTGTAATTTTATGGAATTTATCAGGAATTATCACTGTGCCTATTGGCAGTTATGAATTTACTATCTATGGCTATATGGTTTGGTTATCTTTGGTATATTCTATTGTTGGTACGTATCTCACTCATAAGGTGGGTAAGGCACTTATCAATTTAAATTATGAACAGCAAAAATATGAAGCTGATTTCCGTTTTGCGATGATGCGTGTAAGAGAAAATACAGAGTCGATTGCTTTTTATCGTGGTGAAAAACCAGAATTAGAAAATTTCTTGACTAGATTTAAGATTGTAATTGGCAATTTCCGCGATATTATGACTCGTCAAAAAATCTTAAATGGTTTTACAGCTGGTTATGGTCAATTGGCGATTATCATTCCATTATTATTGGCTGCACCGCGTTGGTTTGCTAAAGAAGTACAAGTAGGCTGGATTATGCAAGTATCAAATGCTTTTGGACAAGTTCAAGGAGCAATGTCATATTTTGTAGATGCTTATACAACTATAGCACAGTGGTGCTCTGTAGTTCGCCGTTTAGATGGTTTCAATCGTCATGTTAGTGAAGCTTTAGATTTGAAATCTGATTTAATGATAGATAATGCTTCTAATATTAAAGTCGGTATAGAAAATGTAGATGTTTTCCTTCCTAATAAAAATAAAGATGTTTTAATCAAGGATTGTACAATTGATTTGATGAAATATCAATCTTTATTGATCATGGGTGCTTCTGGTGTGGGTAAATCAACTCTTTTAAGAACACTTGCAGGTCTTTGGCCTTATGCGAAAGGCAATGTTTATTTGCCAAAAGAAGAAGAATTTTTATTTTTGCCACAAAGACCATATTTGCCACTTGGTAGCTTAAGACAGGCAATTTCTTATCCTGTAGTTGAAGAAGTAATCAGTGAAAAATATAGTGATGAAGAAATAAAAGAAATACTCATAGCTTGTAAGTTAGAAAATTTAGCAGATAAATTGGATATTGTTGATGATTGGAGCAGAATTTTATCTTTAGGTGAACAACAAAGAATAGCTTTTGTGCGAATTTTATTATATAGACCAGAATTTGTATTTTTAGATGAAGCGACATCAGCTCTTGATGAAGATTTAGAAGGCAATTTATATGATATGTTGAAATTTCATTTGCCAAATACAAAAATTATCAGCATTGCTCATCGCAGTAGTTTAATAGCAAAACATCAGGTTATTTTGAGATTGAAAGAGAAAGGTTGTTGGGAAATCCATGAATAATCAAGAAATAGAAGTAAAAATGGAAATAAAAGATGAAGCCCAAATAGAAAATATACGTGGATTTTTGCAAGAAAATAAAGATCAATCATGGCAACGTATAGATATGAAGGCTATTTATTATGATACGGAAGATAATTTCTATCAAAAACATAAAATCGCTTATCGTGTACGCTGCGAAAATGATTGTATCGTAGCAACGTACAAATCAGGAAAAGTAAACAGTGATGGTCTGTTTGAACGCGTGGAAATTAATAAAAAAGTAACAAAGTTGACACCAGATATAAATGTATTTGCTGAAGATAAAGACATTTGGTCTTTGATTAAAACTACAAAGGATAAAAAATTTTTACCGATAGTAATAACAGATTTTGTGCGTGAGTGTATAGAGCTAACATGGCTAGACTCTAAGCTAGAAGTGGCTTTAGACCTTGGTTTTGTTCAAGGAAGAGAAAATAAAGCTCCTATTTGTGAAGTTGAAATTGAATTAAAACAAGGAAAAATTGAAGATTTATTATCTTTAAAAGATGAATTGATTAAAAAATTTGGTTTACAAATTTCCGCGATAAGCAAATATAAAAAAGGATTGATTTTAGCAGAGCAAATTTAATGCTCTGCTTTTTTTTTAAAATTTTTTAAAATTTTTTTGGATTTTAGCAGGATTTACAAAATTTATATAGAATTGTAATACTGTCAAATGAAAATGTAACGAATTTTATTTATTTGAGAAGTTTTATAAACAGAAAGGAAGTGTAAATTTATTTAATCTAAATTTTATAAAATGTACGACAATTGTTAAGATTGTTAAGTTTTTATAAGTAATATGTTATGTTTGTGTAAATTTTAATAGTTTTTATAGATTAATTCCTGCATTTTTGTCTAAATTGACAAGATGTGTAGACTATGTTTATTTTTTTCAGGAGGTTTTATATTATGAGAAAAACAGAATGCTTAGCCATGATATTGGCTGGTGGTCAAGGGAGTAGATTAGGAGCTTTAACTAAAAATATAGCTAAACCAGCTGTGCCATTTGGTGGAAAATATCGTATCATCGACTTTCCATTGAGTAACTGTGCAAATTCCGGCATTGAAACAGTAGGTGTACTTACTCAATATCGTCCACTAGAATTGCATACATACTTAGGTACTGGTGAAGCATGGAATCTTGACCGCAAAAATGGTGGTGTATATATTTTACCTCCATATGCTAGAGAAAAAGGTGCAGATTGGTATAAAGGTACAGCAGATGCAATTTATCAAAATATTAATTTTATCAATAAAGCTAATCCAGATTATGTATTAGTTTTGTCTGGTGACCATATTTATACTATGGATTATGCAAAAATGATTGAATTCCATAAAAAGAATAAAGCAGAAGCTACAATTGGTGTAATTAAAGTGCCAATGAAAGAAGCTTCTCGTTTTGGTATTATGAGCATAGATAAAGAAGGTCGTATTACTAAATTTGCCGAAAAACCTGCTAAACCAGAAAGCAATTTAGCTTCTATGGGTATTTATATCTTTAGCTGGAATTTTTTACGTGAATACTTAGAAAATGATGCTAAAGATGAAACTTCTAGCCATGATTTTGGTAAAAATATTATTCCAAAAATGTTAGCTGACCAAGCTAGATTATATTCCTATGCATTTGAAGGTTATTGGAAAGATGTAGGAACAATCGATAGCCTTTGGGAAGCAAACATGGATTTATTAAAAGAAAAACAACCATTTGAAATGAATGGTAAATGGAAAATTTATTCCGTGGATATGGCTATGCCACCTCATTATGTAGGACCAAAAGCTAAAATTAAAAATTCTCTTGTAAGTGAAGGTTCTATGATTTGCGGTGAAGTAAAAAATTCTGTTATATTCCCAGGTGTACGCATTGCTAAAGGTGCAAAAGTAAGCAATTCTGTAATTATGCCATTTGCAAAAATCGAAGCAGATGCTGTTGTTGAAAAAGCTATTGTAGCTCAAAATAGCAAAATTGAAGCAACTGCTCAAGTAGGTAGTGACGATGGCACTATTGTAGTAATTCCTGAAGGTGAAACTGTACGACCAATGGTTGTTTCCGATGCAACTGAAAATGTAAATGTGGGATAAAATAAGAGAGGGATATAATTATGAAAAATGTTCTCGGAATAATGGATTTATATGAAGACGATAAACAAATAAGAACACTTACAACAAAAAGACCTGTTGCAACATTACCTTTTGCAGGTCGTTATCGTTTATTAGACTTTGCTTTATCTAGCATGGTTAACTCTGGTATTACAAAAATTGGTATGATGATGCCAGCAAAATCTCGTTCTATCTTAGACCATCTTCGTTCTGGTAAAGACTGGGATTTAGCACGTCGTCATGATGGTTTATTCTATTTACCAGCTATAAAAATGGATAAAGATAGCCGTAATGGTAACTTACAGTCTTTCTATAGACATATGAGCTTTATCAGACAGTCTGAACAAGAATATGTATTAATCTGCAACAGCCGTTTTGTTTATAATATAGACTTTACTACAGCTCTTCGTTTTCATCAGAATACTGGTGCTGATATCACTATGGTTTATCATATTGAAAATAAAGAACGTCCAGACAATGCAACTATTTTACAGACTGGTGAAAATGGTCTTGTTACAGAAATTGCTAACCGTCCAGCTGTTTATGAAAATTCCAAAGTATTTATGGGTATTTATTTAATGTCCCGTAAAAAATTCATGGAAATTATATCTACAGCATATGAACGTGGTGGCTATGATTTCTTAATTGATGGTATTTTACGTCATCAGGATAATTTAAATATCTATGGTTTCCAACATGAAGGTTATGTATCTGAAATCTGCTCTACAATTTCCTATTTCAAAACTAATATGGATTTGTTAGAACCAGAAATTTGGGAAGAATTATTCATGGGTTATAACCCAATCTATACAAGAGTTCGTGATGAAGCTCCTGTACAGTACAAAAAACAAGCAAAAGTTAATAATTCTCTAGTTGCAAATGGTTGCGTAATTGAAGGTTCTGTAGAAAACAGTATCTTATTCCGTGGTGTTAAAATTGGAAAAGGCGTTCAAGTTAAAAATAGCGTAATCATGCAGAATTGTGAATTACAAGATGATGCTCTAGTAGAAAATGTAATTTGCGATAAAAATGTAGTAGTATCCGATGGTAAATGGTTAAAAGGTGCTGAAAATTATCCATTGATCATTGAAAAAAATACAGTTATTTGATTAACAAAAGATAAGATATTAAAATAATATAGGTTAAAAAATATAGTAATTATCTCTAAAGTTGACTTTATGAGATAATTACTGTATTTATAAATATATATAATATAAATTATATAATATAAAATATTAATATATAGGTTTTGGTTTTTTTAGAAATATAGAGTTTTTATTTCAGGGTAGTGCGATTAAGGTAAAAACTTATAGGGGGAAGTAATAGTGAGTGTAGGAATAATCAATAAGCAAATTGAAGAGAGAGCTTCATTACAGAAAAATTTCTTAAAAACAGCAAATATGTTATTTGGTAAAGATTGGAATGAATTAACTAAAGAAGAATTATATCAGACTTTAGTTAGAACAGTTCGTCAGTACATCAGTGAAAACTGGATTATGACTAATAAATACTATGAAGAAAATCAATGCAAAGAAGTATATTATTTTTCCATTGAATTCTTATTAGGTCGTCTATTAAATACAAACTTGATCAATCTTGATATGAAAGAAATCTGTAAAGAAGCCTTGAAAGACTTGAATATTGATATTACAGAACTCTTTAAACAGGAACCAGATGCAGGTTTAGGTAATGGTGGTCTTGGCCGTCTTGCTGCTTGCTTTATTGATTCTTTGGCTTCCTTAGGCCTTCCAGGTCATGGTTGTACTATCCGTTATCAATATGGTCTGTTTGAACAAAAAATAATAGATAATCAACAAGTTGAAATTCCTGATAATTGGCTTAAAAATGGTTTCGCTTGGGAATATCGCAAAGCTGACAAAGAAGTTGATGTTCATTTTGGCGGTAATGCTTATATGGCTCAACAAGAAGATGGTTCTTTAAAATTAGTTCATGAAGGATATAATACAGTTGCAGCTGTTCCTTATGATGTGCCAATCGTAGGTTACCACAATAATGTAGTAAATACTCTTCGTCTTTGGAATGCTGAAGTTCCTCAAGATTTTGCTTCTTTATCAGGTACTAGAGAACAGTTACAAGAAAGATTGCGTCAATCTTATCGTGTACAAGCAATCACTTCTTGCTTGTATCCAGAAGATAGCTCTTATGAAGGTAAAATGCTTCGTTTGACTCAAGAGTATTTCTTTGTATCTGCAGGCGTTCAAAGTATTGTTCGTCATTATAAACGCCGTAAAGGTGATTTAAAAGATTTTGCGAAAAAAATTGCTATTCATATCAATGATACTCATCCAGCAATGGCAATTCCTGAACTTATGCGCGTACTCATTGACCAAGAAGGTATGGATTGGGATACTGCTTGGGATATCACTAAAAATACAGTAGCTTATACTAACCATACAATTATGCCAGAAGCATTAGAAACTTGGCCAATTGATATGTTTAAAAATCTCGTACCACGTATTTACATGATCGTAGAAGAAATCAATGCACGCTTCTTAGAAGATGTTCGTAAACAATATCCAAATGATGAAGACCGTGTACGCAGAGTATCTATCATTCAAGATGGCGTAGTTCATATGGCTCGTCTTTCTGTTGTAGGTAGCCACAGCGTAAATGGTGTTGCTAAAATTCATAGCGATATCTTAAAAGCACATACTATGCGTGACTTTGATGAAATTTACCCAGGTAAATTCAATAATAAAACTAATGGTATTACACATCGTCGTTGGCTCATTGCTGCAAATCCACAGCTTTCTAGCTTGATAGATGAAGCTATTTCTGATAAATGGCGTAAAGACCCATCTCGTCTTATCGATTTATTAGATTATAAAGATGATACAGCATTCCTTGATAAATTAGCAGAAGTTAAAAAAGAACATAAAATTTATTTAGCTGGTCATATCAAACGTCGTAGTGGATTTACTATTGACCCTAACTCTTTATATGACATTCAAGTTAAACGTATTCATTCTTACAAACGTCAAATTATGAATATTTTACATGTAATGCATATTTATAATTTGATTAAAGCAAATCCATCTATTAAATCTGAAATGTTACCTCGTACTTATATGTTCGCAGGTAAAGCAGCTCCTGGTTACCATATCGCTAAAGAAACAATTCGCTTAATCAACAATGTAGCTAATATTGTTAATAACGATAAAGATGTAAACGATTGTTTACATGTAGTATTCTTAGAAAACTATGGTGTTACTTTAGCAGAAAAATTATTCCCAGCAGCTGATGTTAGTGAACAGATTTCTCTTGCAGGTAAAGAAGCTTCCGGTACATCTAACATGAAATTCATGATGAACGGTGCTATTACACTTGGTACTTTAGATGGTGCTAACGTGGAAATCTGCGATGCAGTTGGAGAAGATAACTGCGTTATCTTTGGTTTAAAAGAACATGAAGTAATGGAATACTATAAAAATGGATTATATTCCGCATGGACTGAATATAATACAAATCCAGCAATTCACAATGTAGTTGATGAATTATTGACTGGTCCATTCGTAGGTAATGGTGATTTCCATGACTTACACAACTATTTATTCAATAGTAATGATGAATATTTCGTATTCAAAGACTTCAATTCTTATATTGATGCTCATGTAAAAATTAGAGGTAAATATCTCGACCGCTATGGTTGGTTAAAATCCAGCTTAATCAATATTGCACATTCTGGTATCTTCTCTAGTGATAGAACTATCAGCGAATATGCAAAAGATATCTGGAATGTAGAACCTATTAATTTATTAAAATAAATGACTCCAAAGGAGAACTAAAAATATGGAAGTATCCGCATTAAAAGATTTTGATTTGTATTTGTATCATCAAGGTACAAATTTCTATGCGTATCAAATGTTAGGAGCTCATTTTGTAGTAGAAGACGGAGTAGAAGGCGTACGCTTTGCTGTTTGGGCACCTCATGCTAAAGCCATAAGTGTAGTAGGAGATTTTAATAATTGGGATTACAATGAAAACCCAATGCAGAGAATTTCTGATGGTGAAATTTGGGTGACTTTTATTCCTAATTTACAGCAAGGTGAAATTTATAAATATTCTATAGAGCCATTCAATGGTGGAGAACGTTTCTTAAAAGCAGACCCTTATGCTTTTTATGCTGAAAAGAAACCAAAAACAGCTTCTCGCGTTTATGATTTACGCGGTTATGAATGGCATGATGAAAAATGGCAAAAAAAACAGCAACAAGAAGCTTCTTATGATAAACCTATGCTCATCTATGAAGTGCATTTAGGCTCTTGGCGTCGTGATGCTGAAGGTAATTATTTAACTTATAGAGAAGCAGCAAAACAGCTCATCTCTTATGTTAAAGAAATGAATTATACTCATATTGAGTTTATGCCACTTTGTGAACATCCATTTGATGGTTCTTGGGGTTATCAAGCAACTGGTTATTATGCAGTAACTAGTCGTTATGGTGAACCAAAAGACTTCATGTATTTAGTAGATTTAGCTCATCAAAATGGTATTGCTGTAATCATGGACTGGGTTCCAGGACATTTCTGTAACGATGCTCATGGTCTTCGCCGTTTTGATGGTGAAACTTTATATGAATCTGATAATGAAAAACGCCGTGAAAATTGGCAATGGGGTACAACTAACTTCGACTATGGTCGTCGTGAAGTGCATAGCTTCTTAATTTCTAATGCTCTATTTTGGTTAAATGAATATCATATTGATGGGCTTAGAATTGATGCTGTAGCTAATATGTTGTATTTAAACTACGGTCGTGAAGAAGGTCAGTGGGAACCTAATAAATACGGTGACACTGGTAACCTTGAAGCTATGGAATTGATTAAAAATCTAAATGAAGCGATTTTCAAATATCATCCAAATGCTTTAATGATGGCAGAAGAATCTACATCATGGCCTATGATTTCTCGTCCAACTTATATGGGCGGTATGGGCTTTAACTATAAATGGAATATGGGCTGGATGAATGATATGCTCAAATATATGAGCCTTGATCCTATTTATCGTAAATGGAATCATGATAAAATTACATTCTCCTTGATGTATGCTTTCTCTGAAAACTTTGTATTGCCATTATCTCATGATGAAGTAGTTCATGGTAAATGTTCTTTAATTGAAAAAATGCCAGGCGATTATTGGCGTAAATTCGCTGGTCTTCGTTCCTTCTTTGGTTATTGGATGACTCACCCTGGTAAAAAATTATTATTCATGGGTGGTGAATTTGGTCAATTTATCGAATGGAAATATGACGATAGTCTTGATTGGCATTTAGCTGAATTGTATCCAATGCATACAAAAATGCAGAGATTCTCTAAAGAATTGAATAAATTCTATTGTGAACATAAAGCTTTATGGCAAGTAGACTTTGATTGGCGTGGTTTCCGCTGGATTGATTGTAACGATAATGAAAATAGCGTTATTTCCTTTATTCGTTATGCTGAAGACCAAGATGATTTCATCATTGTAGTATGTAACTTCACTCCAGAAGTGCGTCATGGTTACCGTATTGGTGTACCTGAAAAAGGTATTTATCAAGAAGTATTTAATACAGATAAAGAAGAATATGGTGGTTCTAATGTATTAAATGAAGGTGACTTTAAATCAGAAGATGTATTCTGGCATAATTTAAATCAATCTATTCAAATTACTTTACCACCACTTGGTACAGTATATTTCAGATTGAAATTGCGTCCTGTTGAAGCTAAAAAACAGACAGTGATTGAAGCTGAAAAACCAGAAAAGGTAAAACTTAATGGTAATAGATCAAAACAACGTCAAAAGGCTAAAGCTTATGCCTTGAAATAATTTAAGTTATAGCCCATATAATTTTTATTATATGGGCTATATATACAATCATAGAGGAAGGTCGTGTTATAGTGTTAAAAGTTTTATATGTAGCCTCAGAAGCTGTGCCTTTTGTAAAAACAGGCGGTCTTGCAGATGTAGCGGGTTCTTTACCTAAAGAATTAAAACAAAAAGGTGTAGATGTTCGTGTTGTTATACCAAAATACAGTGGTATAAAAGAAGAATATCGCAATAATATGGAACATATTTATGATGGTGAAATCAATGTTTCCTGGCGTAAAAAATATCTAGGTATTGATAGATACGATTATAAAGATGTACCATTTTATTTCATTGATAATCAGGAATATTTCTATCGTGAAGGATATTATGGTTATCCAGATGATGTAGAAAGATTTACTTTCTTCTGCAGAGCTGTTCTTGAAATGCTTCCTCATATTGATTTCTGGCCAGATGTTATTCATATGAATGATTGGCAAACTGGTTTAATTAGCGTTTATTTAAAACTCGAACATAATGAAGATGTACGCTATAACAAGATTAAAACAGTATATACTATTCACAATTTGAAATATCAAGGTCGTTTCTGGAAAGGATATTTACCAGATGTTTTAGGTCTTGATTGGAAATACTTCAACAATGGTGATTTGGAATACTTCGATGATATCAACTTCATGAAAGGTGCTATCGTATATTCTGATAAAGTTACTACTGTAAGTCGCAGTTATGCTAAAGAAATTCAAGATCCTTATTATGGTGAAGGTCTTGAAGGTATGCTTCAAAAACGTGATGCAGATTTATCTGGTATTATCAATGGTCTTGATTATGAAGACTATAATCCAGAAACTGATAAGTACATCTTTAAAAACTTTGATGTACATAATGCAATTGCTATCAAAGGTGATAATAAAGAACAACTTCAGAAAAAATTGGGCTTACCAGTAAATCGCAAAATTCCAATGATTGGTATGGTAACTCGTTTAGTTGAAGCTAAAGGTCTTGATTTAGTTACACGTATCTTAGACGAACTACTTGAATATGAAAATGTACAATTTGTAATCTTAGGTACAGGCGATAGACAATATGAAGACTGGTTCAAAGGTCTTGTATGGCGCTATCCGAAAAAAGTATCTGCTAATATCTTCTTTAATAATGAATTAGCACATCAAATTTATGCAGCAAGTGATTTATTCTTGATGCCATCTCAATATGAACCATGCGGTATTGGTCAGCTTATCGCTCTCCGTTATGGTACTGTGCCAATTGTACGTGCTACAGGTGGTTTAAAAGATACTGTTGAAGCATATAACAATTACACTCAAACTGGTAATGGTTTTAGCTTTAATAACTACAATGCACATGAATTATTATTCTCCATCAAACGTGCAATAGATGGTATTGCTGATGATAGAAAACATATTCATCTTGTAGAAAATGCTATGACTGCTGATTACAGCTGGGAAGAATCAGCTAAACAATATAAAGAATTGTATAATAGCTTAAAGGCTTAATAATTAGTTTAAAATAAAAATTTTATCGCTTAATACGACTTTTATAAAATTTTGCTTACTCAACAAAATAAGGTCTGTATTAAGCGATAATTATTTTATAGATGATTGAAGTTTTAATTAAAGTTTTAATCAGGGGAGGGATAATATAAATGATTTTTCATGATTCGCAAAATCTATATTATCGCAGTCCTATAGGGGCAGTGCCGACACAATCTTTTGTGAGATTGGCAATTGATGTTGATTTAAAAGATAAAGTTTCTTTGGTGCGTTTACATACATGGCAAGAAACTTGTGGTTCAATATATTATAATTTAAAAAAATCTTCATGGGATGAAAAACATTATTTTATTGATTTAGATATGCCTGAAGATGGTTGTCTTGTTTGGTATTATTTTATAATTGAATTAGCTGATGGCAAATTATTATATTATGGCAATAATAAGGCGCAAATGGGTGGTATTGGTCAAGAAGCACTAGAGGTGCCACCATCTTATCAGATTACAGTATTTAAAAAAGATGTAAAAACGCCAGATTGGTTTAAAAAAGCCGTTATGTATCAGATTTTCCCTGATAGATTTTATCGTAGTGGCAATAATATCCCACAGAAAAAACATGCAGTGCTTCATTGTGATTGGAATGAACCACCAATGTATTATTTAGATCCAGATACTAAAAATGTAATCACTTATGATTATTTTGGCGGAAATATCCAAGGTATAAAAGAGAAATTATCTTATTTAAAAGATTTGGGAATATCTGTGATTTATTTTAATCCTATTTTTAAATCACGTGCTAATCATCATTATGATACGGCAGATTATCATCAAGTAGACCCAATGTTTGGTACTAATGAAGAATTTGCTGAGCTTTGTAGTCAAGCTAAAGAGATGGGAATTCGTATTATCTTAGATGGGGTATTTAGTCATACTGGCAGTGATAGTATATACTTCAATCGCTTTGGCAATTTTGACAGTGTAGGTGCATATCAATCCAAAGAATCTCCATATTATGAATGGTATGATTTCAAGGAATATCCTTGTAAATATGATTGTTGGTGGGGCTTTACAAGTATGCCAAACACAAAGGAAACAATACCATCATATATGGATTTCATCATTCGTAGTGAAGATAGTGTAATGAATTTTTGGATGGATAAAGGCATAAGTGGTTGGCGTTTAGATGTAATTGATGAATTGCCACAGAAATTTACACGTTGTTTTTATCAAAAATTGAAGAAGTTAGATAAAGATGCAGTTATCATCGGTGAAGTATGGGAAGATGCTTCAAATAAAATAGCGTATAATGTTCATCGTGAATATCTTTGTGGTTATGAAATGGATAGTGCGATGAATTATCCATTGCGCAGAATTATTTTAGATTTTATTTTGAAGAATAAATCAGCTCAAGAAACAGAAGTAAGTATTTTAAATCAG